>Ga0187779_10000016_pt1 | contig 130871 bp, 102 predicted proteins | sample 1015_Q2_SP10_10__FD_132435 | JGI IMG/M metagenome (GOLD analysis project Ga0187779, IMG submission 132435) | Tropical peat soil microbial communities from peatlands in Department of Meta, Colombia - 1015_Q2_SP10_10_MG | ecosystem: Environmental > Terrestrial > Soil > Wetlands > Peat | place...
ATCGTACCGAAACGTTTTCTCACCGAGATTGGCGATGCGCCGATGCATTTCGAGGTCGATCCCATCAAAATTGTGAAGTCTTGCGGCGAGATCGAATATCTTCTGAACCAAAGCCGGGTCGATCTTCATCGGTTGGGGATTCGCATCGTCACTGAGCTGGCGAATATCGTAGGTGCCGGCGCCCGAGTCACTGACCTTGATCTCGACGAATTCCGGGTAGCTGGTCTTGAAGACTTTCCGGAAAGTGATCGTCGTGCCGCTGGCCGGAGCGGCAGCAGCCAGCGGGCAGCAGGCAAGCGCCAGGAAGGCAAATGCGAGGAGCCGGCGGACAAAGATCACGGTTCATCGCCCCCGCGAGATGGAAGCGCCTGAAGCGCGAGCTCCGGCAGTCGCGGCCGCAACCTGCCACCGGCCGGAGGCAGCGGTCATGCGCTCGCGCGCGCGCTCGGCCTGCGCGTGGCAGAGCGCGACGGCAAGGGCGTCGGCTGCGTCGGCTGGTTGCGGCGCATCGGGCAGGTCGAGAAGCGACCGCACCATTTGTTGAATCTGTTGCTTTGACGCTCCGCCAAATCCTGCGACGCTGGCTTTTACCTCTCTTGGCGAGTAGCTGTGCGCCGGAATCTGTGCCTGCGCCGCTGCGAGCAACACGACGCCGCGCATTTCCGCGAGCTTGAGAGCCGTCCGGATGTTCAGGGCCGCAAAAACGGATTCGACGGCGACGGCGTCGGGCGAGAACTGCTCGACGAGACCGGAAATCAGAAAATGAATTTCGCGGAGGCGGACGGCGAAGGTGACGCGGTCGGGTAGCCGAAGCGCGCCGAAGCGCATCGGGCGCGCCGAAGACCCGTCGATTTCAATCACGCCGTATCCAGTCGCGCCGCCAACGGACGGGTCGACGCCCAGAATGCGCAGCTTGCGCGGCTTCGTGTCCAAATTTGCCGGGCGGACGGGCATCTTAGCGGACACAAGTGTACGTGCGCGGCGGAAGCGGAGGAAAGGGTTTTTTCGCAGATGTGCGGCGCCGGGAACGGCTATCCGGCCACAGCAGCCTGTATTTCTTTTTCGTCGATGTCGAAGTTCGCGTAGACGTGCTGCACATCGTCGTGATCTTCGAGCGATTCGACGAGCCGTAGCATCTGCTGCGCCTGCTGGCCGCTGAGCTTGACATAGTTCTGCGGAAGCCACGCGACTTCCGCCGAAGCGGGCTTGATGTTCGCGGCGGCAAGAGCCTCGCGAACTTTTTCCATCGATTCGGACGGCGTAATCACTTCCCAGGTGGAGCCGTCGTCTTTCAGATCCTCAGCGCCGGCATCGAGGACAATGCCCATCATCTTGTCTTCGTCCGCCTGATCTTTCGGCACGACGATGTCGCCTTTTCGGTGAAACATCCAGTTGACTGCGCCCGTTTCGGCCAGATTGCCGCCGTTTTTCGACATGAGGTGGCGAATCTCGCTGACGATGCGATTGCGGTTACTGGTGACGACCTGAATCAGCATGCCGACCCCGCCCGGACCGTAGCCCTCGAAGGTTACTTCATCGAGTGTTTCGCCTTCGAGCTGCCCAGTGCCGCGCTGAATCGCGCGCTCGATATTGTCATTCGGCATGTTCTCGCCCTTGGCGGCGAGGATCGCCGTGCGGAGGCGCGGGTTGGTGTTGGGGTCACCGCCGCCGACGCGTGCGGCGATCGTCAACTCTCGAATGAGCTTGGTGAAAATCTTGCCGCGGCGAGCGTCAGTGGCCGCCTTCTTGTGCTTAATCGTGGCCCATTTCGAGTGTCCAGACATGAAACAAACCTTTAAGGGAAGTGTGGCAGGAGCGGCAATAAAGCTCTTGCCGCGATAGTTTAGCAGCAGGGTGAAATGCAGGCAAGAAGCGACTCCGGTCTAGGAGCGCGCCTTTCGCCAACCCTCTGGAGCACACCGTGTGCCCGTTGTCACAGGCGGGTAACAATCCGGGGTTATCTTACAAATGAATTTGTGCGAGCGGGTCCCATGGGCTTCCGTCGATTTCCGGCCGTTGTCTTACTCATCATCGCAGCGTCGGCATGCGCCGCAGTAGATGCGGTTGCGCAAAACGCACCGTCCGAGGCGTGCCCGCGCCCGTCCGTGGGCGCAGCCGTGCCTGAGCCGAAAGATTTGCGCAGCGAGAATGGCGTGCTAAGGGTCGACCTGACGTACCGTAGTTCGCTCGAACCGAACGGGAGCCGCCGCTACTGCTATTCATACAGGGGCGGCGGCGAGGCTCCCACGCTGCGCCTGAAGCCCGGCGACCTGCTGATTCTCCGCTTGAAGAACGACGTGAACCTACCTTCAAGCGCCAAGTATAAAATGTTCGCAATGCGCTCGATGCCGGGGGGATGCGCCGGCGCGCAGATGAACGCCGCAGCCACCAACATTCATTTCCACGGACTTGACGTGCCGCCGGTCTGCCACGAGGACGACGTGCTGAACACGCTGATCGAACCCGGCGGGCGACCGTTTGAATACCGGTTTCGGATTCCCGCGGATGAGCCGCCGGGCCTTTACTGGTATCACCCGCACGTTCACGGCCTCACGAAGACACAGGTGCTGGGCGGCGCGTCAGGAGCCCTGATCGTCGAGGGCATCGAGCGAGCAAACAAGTTACTCGCAGGCTTGCCGGAACGCGTGTTCGTGATTCGAGATGAAGATCTGGAACATCCTGACGCCGAGCCCATTCAATCGGGCAACGTTCCTCCGCCGATCGTTCTCCGCGATGCCGAAGGCGATATTTTGAACACCGGCACGGGCGGAGGAAAACCGGCGAAAGATCTGTCGATTAATTTCGTCCCGGCATCGTTCCCGGATTATGTGCCGGGCGTAATTCGAGTGAAGTCGGGGGAACGACAGTTCTGGCGGGTCTTGAATTCGTGCGCCATCACCTATCTAGATTTGCAGCTTCTAGTCAACAACGTGCCACAGCCGCTCGGCGTAGTAGCTCTCGATGGCGTTCCTATCAATGAGAACGCACGGGTGGACAACCGCATCATCTGGCAGAGCCACGTTCTGCTGCCGCCGGCTGGACGCGCGGAATTTATCGTGCGAGGACTGCCGGCGGGCCAAACCGCAAGTTTCGTGACGCGAACCGTCGACACCGGACCTGCCGGCGAGAACGATCCAACCAGGCCGCTCGCGACAGTCGTGGTCTCGCCCGATGCTCTGGAGCCACGGGCGAAGCTAACGGACTCACCTGCGCCGCCGGGCACGCCAGAGATGGTCTGGCTCGGCGACGTAACGCCCGCCAGAACTAGGAAATTGTACTTCTCCGAAAAACCTCGGAACCCAAATGACCCCAACAGCCCAACCGACTTCTACATCACGGTCGATGGGCAAGAACCGAAGCTGTTTGATCCGAAGTCGAACGTACCCGACATCGTCGTCCAACAAGGAGACGTGGAAGACTGGATGATCGAGAATCGCACGCAGGAGCTGCACGCATTTCACATCCACCAGATTCATTTCATGCTGACCGAATTCAATGGAGTGCCGTTGGATGAGCCGTTTCTGCGCGACACAATCAACGTTTCGTATTGGGACGGCAAGAGCCGCGCCTATCCAAGTGTCAAACTGCGGATGGACTTTCGCAATCCAAATGTGGTCGGAACGTTTGTCTACCATTGTCACCTCCTAGAGCACGAAGACGGCGGAATGATGGGGCTTATCCGAGTCGAGCCAAAGGGCGGCCGCAGGAGCGCGCGTTTGCAGCGAGTTCCCACGGGTAGGCCTTTGTGCGGGTCGCCCGTCCTCACAGTGTCGGGTGCGACGCACCGATCAAACGCCGAACGTTACAATTTCACTAAAGCGGTCGCGAATGGCCCACAAGAGATTGCGAAAGACAAGATCCAGGCAAATGGCAGTTTTTAACGAACGTGTCATCAGGGAATAACAACCGCAGCGTATTTCTCAGTACGCGTTTGATTCCGGAAGCCTCTGAGCACTCGGCGTGCGCCAGTGCAGGTCCCCGCGAGAGGCGAGACGGTGTCAGGCAGGAGACCCAACCACTACAAGGAGATTTCATGATCCGGAAGAATTTTCGCTGGATGGCGGCAATCCTCCTCGCGTCGAACTTGGCTTTGGCAGTTCCTAATACTGCATTGGCGGGAGGCCCGACCGGCCCTGCCGAGAGCGCCGAAACGACGACGCCCATCAAGCACGTCATCGTAATTTTCCAAGAAAATATTTCGTTCGACCATTACTTCGCCACCTACCCCTACGCCACGAATCCGGTGGGAGAGCCTCCGTTTTTCGCAAGGCCTGGCACTCCGCGCGTCAGCAATCTTCTGAGCGGCGGCTTGCTGGACCAGAATCCTAATTCGACCCAGCCGTTCCGTATGGACACGGGTGCCGCGTCAGTGACGTGCGACCAAAACCACAGTTACACGCCAGAGCAGCAAGCCACGGACCATGGTCTGATGGACAAATTTCCCGAATCCGTGGGGAGTGGGAATTCGGCGGCCTTCCCATGCAACGACTACGGCAAAGGCGGCGGTGTGACGATGGGCTATTTCGACGGGAATACCGTGCAGGCGATGTGGAATTACGCGCAACACTTCGCGATGAGCGACAACTCCTACGGCACGATGTTCGGTCCTTCAACCGTCGGCGCGCTCAACTTGATCGCCGGAACGACTTCTCTCGCGACGCTGCAACCCTCCGCGGATGGAAGCAAGGCGGCGACGGCAAAGAATGCCAGCGGAAACATTGCCGGCCCGTCGCTGACTGGACCTGCGATCGGCGACCCGCGTCCGTTCTACGACGATTGCGTAGCGACCGACCCAACAACGAGCAAGCTGTTTACAAAGATCCGGATCAGCGTTACGGGAACGAATGTAGGCGATCTCTTGAATGCGAAGGGCATTACCTGGGGATGGTTTCAGGGTGGCTTCGCGCCCACCGGGTTCGACGTGCAGGGCCGTCCGATTTGCGGCGCGCATCATGTTGGCCTGGCCGGGGACGATGCCGTGACGACCAGCGGCGATTACATTCCTCACCACGAACCATTCGAGTATTTCTCACAGTCGACCAACCAGCACCATCTGAGACCGAGCAGTGCCCTAATGATCGGCCAGACCGACCAGGCCAAGCACCAATACGATATGGCCGATTTCTGGACGGCACTCAAGGTGGGTCGGCTCCCGGCGGTCACCTATCTGAAGGCGGGGGCTTATCAGGACGGACACCCGGGCTATTCCGATCCGATTGATGAGCAGGTTTTCGTCGCGGGCGTGGTGAACGCGATCATGGCGAGCCCGTACTGGCAAGACACGGCCATTTTCATTAGTTACGACGACTCTGACGGATGGTACGACCACGTGCTTGGCCCTGTCGTCAACCAATCGGCGGTTGCGGACGATGCGCTTGCGGGCTCAGCGGATTGCGGCTCGCCAACCGCGGTCAGCACGCAAGGCCAGTGCGGATATGGACCGCGGCTTCCGCTTCTCGTGATTTCGACCTACGCAAAGCAGAATTACGTCGATCACAAACTCACGGACCAGTCGTCTATCCTTCGCTTCATCGAGGACAACTGGAATCTCGGGCGCATCGGCGGAAATTCGTCCGACGCAAAGGCAGGCACCCTCGACGGAATGTTTAATTTCGACTCGAACCCGTTCAACAACGCGCCGCCGTTGTTCCTGGATCCGTCGACAGGCGAGATAGTGCACCCCGGGCCGTACTGAGGCAGCGAAGAGAATTCTCGCAGTCCCTCACACCAAGCAACGCCCCCCTGGCTCGTCCCGCAATCCTCCGGGACGAGCCAGTCCGTTTTTGGGCGCGTTGTGCCGAGCGTCGCCGATGTATGCTGTAGCATCGGCGAGAACGAATGAGCGCCCGGAGACGCCTGCTTGGCACGAAAGCCGCGCAGCCTTGATCTGACACAAGTCTCAGAGTGGGACGACGGCAGAATCGTCCGCAAAGAGGACTACCTCGCCGCCGAAGAGCCGCTCGAAATCCGCGTCGGGGATGAACCGCTGAGCGTCACCATGCGGACGCCGGGGCACGACCTAGAATTGTCCGCGGGATTTTTACTCACAGAGGGGCTGGTCACACGGCGCGAGCAGATTGTTTCGCTCGAGAACGTAATTGAAGACGGCGAGGCGAAACGCGGAAACGTGGTTCGGGCCGTGCTTGCTTCGGAATCCACGCCCGATTTCGAGAAAATGCGCCGCCACTTTTTCGCTGCGTCCAGCTGCGGCATTTGCGGCAAAGCTTCGATCGACGCGGTGAGGTCCCGTTCGCTCGAGCCGCCGAATCCGGATTTTCGTCTCGATACGGAGGTGCTCCTACGGCTGCCGGACGCTCTCCGCGCATCGCAGGCTGTTTTTGGACGCACCGGAGGACTTCACGCGGCGGCGCTATTCGAGGCGAGGGGTGAATTGCTCGTTGTGCGAGAAGATATCGGGCGGCACAACGCCGTGGACAAAGTGATCGGATGGGCCTTGCTTGAAAACCGCGTCCCTCTTCGAGAAGCTGTGATGCTGGTCAGCGGGCGGGGTGGATTCGAAATTGTGCAGAAGGCGATCGTTGCGGGACTGCCGATTGTCGCGTCGGTATCGGCGCCGTCAAGCCTCGCAGTGCAGCTCGCGCGCGAGCTGCGGCTCACGCTGATCGGATTCCTGCGGGGACAGCGGTTCGTGATCTACGCGGGCGAAGAGCGAATCATGCAATCGTAAGCACCCCCGCGCTGCCGAAATAATCTAGCGCGCGGCTTTCCCCATTTTCTTCGGCGGCGCGCCGGGCTGACCGTTCCCGATCATCCTCGTGAAGGCATCGAGCAGCTCACGATTCCACCAGCCGCGCCCGCATTCTTCGTGCATGATTTTCAGCGCAATTTCAGTCGGGGAAGCCGTGCGGTACGGCCGGTCGGTAGTCAGCGCGTCATAAACATCGGCGAGCTGCAGGATTGCTGCGGTCACGGGTATCTGCGGGCCGCGGAGGCCATCGGGGTAGCCCGAGCCGTCGTGGCGCTCGTGATGATGCCGGATGATCGGCAGGACCAAGCGAAAAGTCCTGAGCGGTGCGCAAATGCGCTCGCCGACCACGGGATGCTTCCGCATAATCTCCGTTTCTTCTGCCGAAAGCGGACCCGGTTTCAGCAGGATCGCGTCCGGCACGGCGACTTTGCCGATGTCGTGAACGATGCCGGCCCAGCGCAGCGCCTTGATTTCTTCCTCTGGGAGACCCTGAATTTCGCCGAGGCACGCGGACATTTGCGCGAGCCGCTCGCAGTGGCCGCGTGTATACGGATCGCGCGCCTCGATGCTCTCGGCGAGACTGAAGAGCACAACCTCGGCATTTTCGAGCTCATCGGTAAACTGCTTCAGGCGCAGCAGGGAGCGCGTGCGCGCAAGCAGCTCATTGAAATCGATAGGCTTGCTGAGAAAATCGTCGGCGCCAGCGTTGATGCCCTGGATGCGGTCTTCAGTGGCGCTCAGGCCTGTAATCAATACAACCGGAGTGAGGCGGGTTTGTGGCGTCGCCTTGATGCGGCGACACACCTCGAAGCCGTCCATTCCGGGCATGAGGATGTCGAGCAAGACGAGGTCGGGACAAAACGAAGCGCAGTGCGCGAGCGCAGTGGCACCGTCGCGGACTTCGGTGACTTCGAAGCCTTCGCGGCGCAGCAGAGTCGCCAGCGCCAGCCGCGCAGCCGATTCGTCGTCGACGATAAGAATTTTTCCGGGCATCGTTTTGCATTCGCCGGTCCCAGCGTCCGCCGGTAGCGCCATACTTCGGTGATGACCAACGAAGGCGTATGGTTCGTCGGCGGCCAACGGCGCTTGATCTTCGCGGCGAGGGCAAACAAATGTATCCTGTCCGGTCCGCCGGAACAACCCGGAATCGCAACGATGGGATTTGAAGCAGAGCGGCGGGCAGAAAAAGGATCGCGCGGCACATCATGAAGAGAACGCTGACGCCCGAATCTCTGCACGAGATCTCGACGCGGCTCGAACAAGCGCACAAGGCGCTGCTGCGCCGCTACCCTGGTCCGCCCGGCGGCCGCCAGCCTGTTCACGTGGTGTACGGCGGCGCGCACTTATTTCGATCGGGCACGGCTCGCAAGTTCGGAGAGCTTGCGATGAAATCGCTCGACGACTACGCGCCTGACTTCGCCGCATTCGCCAAGGCAATCGGCCTGTCCGGCGCAAGCAGTTTGCCCGACGCCTCCGATGCCGTCGCATCTATCGCAAAGTCGATCGAATCCGATCCGGATCGTGCGCAGCGCGAAAATCCGCCGGCGTGGTCCGCACACACGGTTTATCGGCGGATTCGCGAAAAGCTGCGGCGCGAGCCGGTCGAGGATCTGCGGATCGATTTCGAGGACGGATACGGCAATCGCCCCGATGACGAAGAGGATGGGCACGCTGCGGCGGCCGCGGCCGAGGTGAGCGGAGGCCAGAACTCGGGAGAACTGCCTCCGTTTATCGGCATACGCATCAAGCCGCTCAATGAAGAACTGCGCGAACGGAGCGTTCGCACGCTGGATATTTTTCTGACGGAGCTGGCGGAGAAGTCACGCGGCGAATTGCCGAAGATTTTCTACATCACTCTGCCAAAAGTTGCGCTGCCTGACGAAGTCGCCGTGCTTGCCGACCTGTGTTCGCGCCTTGAGCCGATGCTCGATTTCGAGCCAGGCGCGCTGCGGATCGAGCTGATGGTCGAAACGCCGCACGCCATTTTGAACGAACGCGGCGAAGCGAATCTGCTGGCGCTGATCAGTGCCGCGCGAGGGCGATGCGTCGCGGTTCATTTTGGGCCATACGATTACACCGCATCCCTGCATATCGCGGCTACGCATCAGCCGATCGGGCATTTTGCGTCTGATTTTGCTCGCGGAATGATGCAGGTGGCACTCGCCGGCACCGGCATTCGAATCGCCGATGGTCCAACCAACATCATGCCGATTCCTCCCCATCGAGCTGCCAAAGACGGCAGTGGCCTCAGCGCGGTCCAGCTCGAAGATAACCGCGTGGCAGTTCATAGCGGATGGAAGATTCATTTCGACAACGTTTGCCGCGCGCTCGAGAACGGCTACTACCAGGGATGGGACTTGCATCCGGCGCAGCTTCCTGCGCGCTACGCGGCCGTCTACTCCTTTTTTCTCGAAAACCTCGATTCGTCCGCCACGCGGTTGCGCAACTTCATCGAAAAAGCGGCGCAGGCCACTCGCGTGGGACAGGTGTTCGACGATGCCGCGATGGCGCAGGGTTTGCTCAACTACTTCCTGCAGGCGATCAACTGCGGCGCACTCGCGACTGAAGAAGTGGAGAGACTCACAACTCTGTCGGCGGCGGAACTTCGAAGCGGTTCGTTCTTGAAGATTTTGGCAAAGCGGCAGGAGTAGTCGAAGTCCCTCAGGTATTTGGGTTCTTGTCAAACTACGGATTACGACTTCGTTGCCGCATGACAAAGAGCAGCGGCAGGACGCACAGGCAGATCGTTCCCATCACGCGAAAGTTGTCGACGAAAGACAGCATCATTGCCTGACGCTGCAACTGTTGATAGACCAGCGCGTGCGCGCCGAAGACGGCGCGAGCGGCGTCTTCTCCGCGCGTCGCCAGCATGTCCGTCAAGTGGCGCACCACCGACTGATAAAGCGGATTTCCCGCCTGCATCTTGCCCGCGAGAACATTCTGGTGAAACTGAGCTCGACGATCGAGCATCGTCGTCACAAAGGAGATGCCGGTGCTGGCGCCGATGTTGCGCGCGAGGTTGATCAACCCCGACGCGTTGTTCATTTTCCCGCGAGGCACGAAATAGAATGCCATCACGTTGATCGGCACGAACAAGAATGCCGTGCCAACACGCGAAATAATCCAATCGCCAATGGGCGATCGCGAGCTGGCTTCGAGACTCAGGTGCGACAACTGAAATAGACCCGTTGCCATCACGCAGAGCCCTCCGGCGACGATCCATCGCGGCGGGAATCTGTCCAGCAGCGCTCCCACGAGGGGCAAAGTTGCGAGCAGCAGCAGTCCGCCGGGCAACAACACGATGCCGCTTTCCATCGCCGTGTAGCCCATGAGCGTCTGGAGCCAAATCGGCAGTAAAAGTGTCGTGCCATAGAGCACAACACCCAGCGTGTACATCATGAAAGTCGAAATGGCGAAATTGCGGTCTTTGAATAAGTGCAAATCGACAACCGGATCTTTCGCGGTCAGCTCACGGATGACCAGGGCGACAAGCGAAGTGACGCAAACGACCGTCGCCCAGGTGATGAACGTTGAACCGAACCAGTCGTCCCGCTCGCCTTTGTCGAGTACGACCTGCAGGAATCCGAGACCGACACCCAGCAGCCCGAGACCAAGAAAATCAATACGGAGACCCTGCTTGAACGTCTTGCGCACGATGTGCGCGGGATCGAAAATGAGAAGCGAGATCATCACGACAGAGATGATTCCGACGGGCACATTCAGCAGGAAGATCCAGCGCCACGAATAATTGTCCGTGATCCATCCGCCGAGTGTGGGTCCGAGCGTGGGCGCGACGACCACCCCCATTCCATAAATCGCCATCGCCATGCCCTGTTTCGACCGCGGAAAGCTGTCGACAAGAATGGCCTGCGAAATCGGCTGCATTCCTCCGCCACCCGCGCCCTGAATCACTCGAAAAAAAACGAGCGTGCTCAAGGACGGCGCCATCCCGCAAAGAAACGAGCTGACCGTGAAAATCGCCACGCACGCGAGAAAGAACCGCTTGCGGCCGAAGAGCGTAGAAAACCATCCCGTCAGCGGCAACACAATCGCGTTGGAAACGAGGTAGGACGTGAGGACCCAAGTGCTTTCGTCCACGCCCGCCGACAGGTTGCCGGCGATATGAGGAAGCGAGACGTTGGCAACGCTCGTGTCGAGCACTTCCATGAACGTCGCCGAAATCACGGTCGCAGCGATGAGCCACGGATTCACCTGCGGCATCGGCCGGACGTACTCCGCAGTCGCACTCATCGATCTAGCAGGCGCAATCGATCAATTGCGCCTCGTTTCTCCGATTGGCAAATTACGCTGAAATTCGATTCCAGAGAGAACAAACCTGCGTGAGTCAGAAAATCGTGCGGCATCTCCCCGGCGCAAGAATACACCGGCGGCAGGGATCGCTCAAATGGAAGAAAGGTTAGTTGCGGGCTGCCGGGCCCGTGAGCTGCACGAGTGGCTCCGATGGAGCCGAGGGACCCGGTTCGAGGGTCTGCGGCGCGCGCCACGCGTCCATCGCCGCGATCTGATGGACGCAAGAGATTGTGCAGTGCGATGCGCAGCCTTTCCTCGTGAAAAACTCTCGGCGCCGCTGCGCCTCTGTGTACTTTTCGAGCGGAATGCCCGGATAGCCGCGCTGCTGCGAGCAATAGTGCACCAGGCCATCCTCGCAGACGTAGAGATAGCGCGATCCGGCGCGGCAGCGCCAGTCGTTTGCGCGGCCGGCGGCGATGTTGTGCTGGAATCCGTTCACGCGCGTGAACGAGCGCTTTCCAAGCGACATGATCTCTTCGAAAATTTCGCGTTCGCGTGTGCCGAGCGGCTGCATCTGGCCATTGCCGTCATGGATGATTCCGACGGTCGATGTGAAGCCTAATTGTTGCGCGCGGTGCGCGACGGAGAGCGCGTCTTCCGGATTGCGGACGCCGCTGCCAAGCACGGAATTGATATTCACTTGAAATTCCGCGTGTTCGGCCAAAAGCGCAAGCTTCTGGTCGAGCACCTTGAGGCTTTTTTTCGAGACTTCGTCCGGCTGTACGTTGTCGATGCTGATCTGCAGATATTCGAGACCTGCCCGATTCAGCCGCTCGATACGCTCGGCGACGAGCAGATAGCCGTTGGTGATGAGGCCGGCCATGATGCCATTTTTGCGGATGCGGGCGATGATCGCGTCGAGATCGGGATGCAGCAGGGGTTCACCGCCGCTGATGGTAATGATCGCAGTGCCGAGCGCGCCGAGGCGATCGATCCGGCGGAACATCTCGTCGGTCGGTACCGGCTTTGAAAAATCATCGAACTCGTTACAGTAGGTGCAGGAAAGATTGCAGCGGCGTACCGGGATGAGATGAACCAGCAGCGGATGGCGGGTCGAGGCAAGCCCCTTCACAAGCATGCGTGCTTCCCGCAGTTTGCGGTGCGCTGCGCGTAGTTTTCGCCGAATTTTGCGCCGCAATGTCATCGAGCCGAGCCGCGTCGCCGCAGCCTCGAGGTCAGTATTATGCCACACCGACCGGGGTGTGCCCGCTCCGCGCACACACGGCGTTCCACTTCGAGGCGCATCCGCCCAAGGGGCTCGGAAGAAAAAGGTCGATTCCTTGGCGGCCCACTCCTGCTAGAATTTTGTTTTCCGTTTGGTTTAGACTACGGCCTGCATTTGCAGCCGCTCCGTAGGTCGAGCGTTTGCGGGCACATTCACGCGCAGAAATCTTGTATTGCGCCCACGGGGTGAATCTGATGGCTGATCCTGTAGCGGAAAAAGTGATCGCGACACTCGCGTCCGTAAAGCGCATTCCAGCCGAGTCGATCACGCTCGAGACCAACCTGCAGGAAATGGGCATCGATTCGCTCGACGTCTTCAGCCTCCTCTTCGAGCTCGAAAACGCCTTCAAAATCTCCATCCCCGACGACGAAGTCCGTTCAATCAAGACGGTGAACGACATCGTCGAGGGCGTCAAAAAGCTGATCGCCGCTGCTCCGCCCGACGCTTCGGTGGGTTCGGCCAGCCCGGCGAACTGATGGCGCGCCGCATCGTCATCACAGGTCTCGGAATCGTTTCAGCGCTGGGTCTCGACGTCGCCGAGAACTGGAAGGCGCTGTGCGAAGGCCGCTCCGGAATCGCGCCGCTACAGGGCGTCGATGGCTCCCGCGTGGGATTGAAAATCCAAAATGCCGCGCAGGTCCGCGGCTTCGACCCGCTGAAACATTTCGAAGGAGGCAAGGACGCGCAGCTCGACCGGTTTGCGCAATTTTCCGTGGTCGCGGCGCGTGATGCATTGCGCGATTCCGGAATCGCGCTGACACCGGAACTGCGCGAGAACTGCGCGATCGTGTGCGGTTCGGCGGTCGGCGGGCAATCCGCGATCGAAGCGGGATTCGAGGATCTGTGGGTCAATGGGCGCGGGCGCGTTCACCCCCTCACGATTCCGAAAACGATGGCGAACGCCGGCGCGAGTCACATCGCGATGGATTTGGGCTTGAGCGGCCCGGCTTACACCATCTCGACGGCGTGCTCTTCCGCGAACCACGCGATGGGGCAGGCGTTTCGTTTGATCCGCGATGGTCTTGCGGAGCTCGCAGTCACTGGCGGCGCCGAAGCATTCTTTACGGTCGGCATGTTGAAGGCGTGGGAGGCGATGCGCGTGATTTCGCCCGATACTTGCCGTCCTTTCAGCAGGGATCGCAAGGGAATGATTTTGGGTGAAGGCGGCGCGATGCTGATCTTCGAGCCGCTCGAGACCGCCAAGGCGCGCGGCGCAAGAATCTACGCCGAGATCTGCGGCTTCGGGATGACGGCGGATGCGCACCACTTAACGCAGCCGACCGTCGAAGGCCCGGCGCGCGCGATGAGCGCCGCTCTGCGAGAAGCCGGCCTTTCACCCGACGAAATCGGCTACATCAACGCGCACGGCACGGGGACTCCCGGGAACGATCCAGTGGAATCGCGGGCGATCCGCAAGGTCTTCGGCGCGCATGCCGACAAGATCGGCGTCAGCTCGACGAAATCAATGCACGGTCACGCCCTGGGCGCGGCCGGCGCACTTGAAGCCATCGCCACAGTGCTTGCACTTCGCAACGGTATCCTGCCGCCGACCGCAAATTTCACCGAGCGCGACCCTGAATGCGACCTCGATTACATTCCCAACCAGGCGCGCAAAGCGCAGGTTGGAGCCGCACTCTCGAATTCTTTCGCATTCGGCGGTCTCAACGCCGTCGTCGCCTTCCGCGCTGCTTCGCGCTAATCCACGCACGGAAACAGTCGGTTTCTGAAGGAACCGCGGGCCGGTCTCGGAGGAAACTAGAACAGGCGGGAAACTAGCGGAAGGATCATTTGCCAGCCCTGTGGGACGATTTCCCAGTGGCGGGTCAGCTCGTCCGAGCAGGATAGCGTGATCATGATGCCGAGCCAGAAGAATCCCGCGAGGATCACGATGCGCGTCAGGCCTGTGGCGTACTTCACGTGCATGAAGAAGAGGACCACGAGCGACATTTTGACCACTGCGATCGTGAGCGCGGCAACCGTGTTCCAGCGCCCGAGGTCAATGTAGGCGACCCACGTGGTGAGCGCCGTGCCCACCATCAGCGCCAGGAACACCAACATGTACGTACTGATTGGCACAACGTGCGGCGCGTTCGAATCGTGTGCTGCGTGTCCAGACATCTGCAATCAGCTCCCCGGGTAGCGCCCGCCGATCAGATAGAGCAACGGGAACAGGAAAATCCAAACGATATCGACGAAGTGCCAGTAAAGCCCGCTGATCTCGAGCGGCGCGTAATATTGCGACGAAAACTTGTTTCGTGCAGTCATGATCACGAGCACTGTGAGAATGCCCAGTCCGACAACCATGTGCAAGGCGTGCAGTCCGGTCATGAAAAAGTAGAAGCACATGAACATCTTCACGCCGGGCGTATGCGTTCCGCCATCGAGCCAACTCACCCCGGGAATCAGGCCCTCCACGTAATCACGATACCATTCGTAACGCAGCTTGATCGCGATGAAGGCCGCGCCAAGAATCATGGTGAGGATCAGCCAAAATATGATTTGCCCCTTGGATTTGCCGACCTGAGCTGTACGGATCGCCAGCGCCATCGTCAAGCTGCTGAAAATGAGGACGGCCGTGTTCGTGGCGCCGAATTTGACGATCAGCTCGTGGCTGCCCTGGATAAACGAGTGCAGATGCAGCGAGCGGTAGATGATGTACGACGTAAACATCCCGCCAAAGAACAGGATTTCGGTGACCAGGAAGACCCACATCCCGAGCGTCCCCGCTTCGCGTTGCTGCGCGACAGTCTCGAACTGATGCGCGAAGCCTGGCGGATGCGCGCTGTGGGCTGCCATCTCAGACACGGGCCACCCCCGGAGCGTCGGGGTAAGCGTGTGCGTCGGCAACTGGGTAGTTGTAGGCGTCTTCGGTGACGATCGGTATCTCCGCGAAATTTTCGGTAGGCGGCGGGGAGGGAATAGTCCACTCCAATCCCTTCGCTTTCCACGGATTCGAGCTGGCCACCGGCCCGTAGCGCATCGACCAGATCAGATAAACCAGTGGAATCACGTAGCCGATGCCCAAGATCGACGCGCCCGCCGAAGACAGCACGTTGAGCACCTGAAATTCCGCCGGATAGACCGCATAGCGGCGCGGCATCCCCAAATAGCCGAGCATGAACTGCGGGAAGAACGTCAGGTTGAAGCCGACAAAGATGATGGCTGCCGCGATGCGCGCCCAGATGTCAGGATAAAGACGCCCGGTAATCTTTGGCCACCAGTAATGGATTCCGCCAAGATAGGCCATCACCGCACCACCCACCATCACGTAGTGGAAGTGCGCCACGATGAAGTACGTGCCGTTAAGGTGCACGTCTGTGGCAAGCGAGGCAAGGAAAAGTCCGGTGAGGCCGCCGATTGTGAACAGACCGATAAAACCGAGCGCGTAGAGCATCGGCGCCTCGTAGGAGACCGAGCCTCGGTAGAGCGTCGCCGTCCAGTTGAAAACTTTCACGGCCGAAGGAATCGCGACCAGATAGCTCAGGACGGAGAAAACCAGGCCGGCGTAAATCGACTGACCGGTCACGAACATGTGGTGGCCCCAGACCACGAAGCTGATCACGGCGATCGACAAGCTCGAAAAGGCAACAAAGCTGTAGCCGAAGATTTTCTTGCGCGCAAAAGCCGTTACTAGCTCACTGATGACGCCCATGCCCGGAAGAATCATGATGTATACGGCGGGATGTGAATAGAACCAGAACAAATGCTGGAAAAGCAGCGGATCGCCACCAACAGCTGGATCGAAGATGCCGACGTGCAAAATCCGTTCAAGCCCTAACAAGAAAATTGTGATCGCAATAACCGGCGTGCCAAGAACGAAGATCAAGCTCGTCGCGTACATGCCCCAGATAAAAAGAGGCAGGCGAAACCAGGTCATGCCCGGCGCACGCATCTTGTGGATGGTAACGATGAAATTCAGGCCTGTCAGAATCGAAGAAAAACCGGCGATAAAAATGCCGAGCGCCACGACGGCGACGTTGGTGTGCGAATATGCAGCGCTATAGGGAGGATAGAAGGTCCATCCGGTGTCCACGCCGCCCGCAAGCGTGCCAAAGACCGCTAGGCTAGCGCCAATCATGAAGACATACCAGCTCATGAGATTCAGCTTGGGAAACGCGACATCGCGGGCCCCTATCATTAAGGGGATCAAGAAATTTCCAAGCGTCGCCGGAATGGATGGGATCAGAAAGAAGAAAACCATCATGATCCCGTGGGTTGTGAACATCTTATTGTAGGTTTCCGGCTCGAACAGCGCTCCCTGAGGCTCGATCAGATGCATCCGCACCATCACAGCCGCCACCCCACCCACCAAAAACATGAACGTGATCGCAGCGAGATACAGCAGTCCGATGCGCTTATGATCGAGGGTGAGAAGCCACGACCGGATACCGTAACTCGCGTTCAGATAATTGACGCCCGGCTCGGCCGGGGCATCGTGGAGATCTGCAGTGGCCGTACTCATTTGCCGTTCCTTTCTTGCGAACTCAACGATTTCACGTAAGCGATCAGGCGAACCATTTGCTCCGAGTCAACCTGCCCCTGGTAGGTGGGCATGATCGACTTGTAGTTAGGCAAGTGGACCGAGGTGGGCACCCAGATCGCCTGGCTAATCAGGGACTCGTCCACAATGCGGGTTTCTCCATTCGCCATCTTCTCCGGCTTGCCATACACGCCCGCAAGCGACGGCGCCTGCGCTCCTGCCTCGCCGGTGTGGCAGCTATCGCATCCAAATTGAGTGAAGAGGCGCTCGCCCTGCTGCGCCAAGGATTCCGTCTTCTCGCCACCTGCAAGCCACGCTGCGTAGTCCGTCGGGGACATCACGTAGACCCAGCCGATCATTTCGGCATGGTTGGTGCCGCAGTACTGGGCGCAGAAAAGGTGGAAGGTGCCCGTCTCGGTGGCCTGAAACCAGAGGGATGTGTAGCGTCCCGGGAGCGCATCCTTTTTGACCCGAAACGCGGGAATGTAGAAATCGTGAATTACGTCCTGCGAGGTGATCGTGAGCTTGATGGGCACGCCCACAGGAACGTGGAGCTCGTTGATTTCGCGCGGTCCCTCAGAATGCTGCAGGTGCCACATCCATTGCTTTCCGATGACGAAGATTTCTGTCGAAGATGCAGGAGGACGGGCGTTCTGGACGTAAAGAGCAGCCGACCAAACGAATAGGACCGCACAGATCAGCGAGGGGATGATCGTCCATGTGAGCTCGACAGCCAGAGGCGTATGCGTTTCCGCTGACTTTTCGCCATCCGATCGACGGCGGTACTTGATCATGAAAACGAAGATGATCGAGAAAATCAGTACAGTGAAAAATGCCGTAATGCCCGAAAGAACGAGGTAGAGCCTGTCCACGCCTCGAGCAATCGAAGAAGCTGCAGCAGGCTGAATCGGAATCATCGCCGCGAGAGAACCAACGCCAGATTGTATGAGACCCATCATCAAAGTTCCGTTGCAATCCTTTACAGACGATCGATCCTGAGACTACTTCATGCTCTCTTCCCTTGCAGCTCATAATGCTCGCCGCGAAATAGCAGGATCAGGAAGATCCCACCGATCAAGACCGTTACAAGGCCGCCTAGCTGAATCACGCGCGAAATCAGCAATCCGTATTTCCCAGTGTGCGGATCGTAGTGGTAGCAGAAAAGCAGAACCTGATCGACTGGCGAGCCAATCTTACCTTCCGACGCTTCCACAAGCCCGAGCCTCATGTCGCGCTCCGGGTACGTGACACCGTAGAAGTAGCGCGAGATTTTCCCCTCGGGCGTCAGCAGCATGATTCCGCTGGCGTGCGCGTATTGCTTCGAATCCGGATCGTAGGCGTAACGGAAACCGACCGCCGCAGCAAGCTGCTTGATTTGGGACTCTTCGCCCGTCAGGAAATGCCAACCCGCCGCTGAACCCGGCCTGTTGTACATCCCGAGGTAAACCGCCTGCTTGGCTTCGGCAAGGGGCGGTTGGTCCGTCGAATCGATGCTGACCGTCACGACGTAGAAATCCCTGCCGATGGTCATCGGAATCTGCTCAAGACTGCGGTCGAGGCCGTTGAGCACCTGTGTGCAGAGCATCGGGCAGTTGTAGTAGACGAGCGTAAGGATCACCGGCTTGCTACCGAAGTATTGTCCGAGCGCAACGGACTTACCGTGCTCGTCGCGGAACATGAGATCGAGGGGAATCGAGCTGTTCAGCTTCTGATCGATGCCGACTTCCTTGAGAAGCTCGGGGCGCACGCCGACATTCTGGGTTGGGTCCGTGAACTGAGCCACAGCTGGACGAGGATGCGCGAGAAACACGCACGCCGTCGCTGCTGCTAGCGACCAGACGCCCATCGAATTTGATCGTTTCAGCATTCGCTTATTTCTCGGTCTCGCCTTCGCTTGCCACCGTTTCCCTCGGCTCGGTCAAGTAACCGCACTGGCCCTGCACGTCGGTATCGCCCGCGACGGTTGCCGACGCTACGGTCGGCGCACCCGCAGGAGCTTCGTTCGCCGGGCGCGTGGGCAATCCGTGCACGAGGACGAGGTCCATCGCTCGATCAACCGGAATGTGTGCCACACCAGCTTCCTTGCTCACCCAGCCGTATGAATTGACAGCCTTCTGTTCGGCCGCGCAGTAGTCCTCAAGTTCCTGGTGCGGGTGGACCTGCAGTAGCGGGGCGGGCGGCATGACGCGCTCGCCTTCTTTGACGAGTGGCGAAGACGTCGCGCCGAGCGGTTCCGCCTTTTTCAAATAGTCGAATGTCCACTTCATGGCGACCATGGTTACAGCCAAAACCACGGCCATCCAAAAAGCAAATTGGAGAAGTGCGTGGACATTCGCGTCGCGCACTTCGTAACCGGGGCCGCGGTCGACCGGAGTGTTTGCTCCGTGCGATTCCTTAGTCACCATGCTGATGCTCCAAAATCCCTTCAAATCTCGGATCGTGCAGCGGAAGCAGCGGAAGCTTCTTCAGCTGTCCATAAAACGCCGCCAGCCAAATCCCGCCGAGTCCAATCACGGCGAAAACGTCGAGCAGCCTGAAGGCGGCGGTCTTGTGCTCGTTTTCAAACGCCGGGACTACGAGCCAATACACGTCGACGAGCGTGACAACGAGCATCCATCCTGCAACGAGCGCCAGGCGCGATAGCTTTCTCTTGAATCTCCGCTGCAGCAAGATGAAGAACGGAAGGAAGAAATGGAAAAGCAGCAGCACCACGGCGACTCCGCGCCAGCTCCCGAAGGCGCGCACAAGGTACCACGGAATTTCATCCTTCAAGTTGCCGGCCCAGATGATCAAGAACTGCGAGAAGGACATGTAGGTCCACAGCAGCGTGAATGCGAGAACCAAATTCCCAAGGTCGTTGTAGTCCTTTGGCGGCACGCAATCCTTCAGCGGCGGCCGGCCGGAAAGCGTTCGCAAGACGAAAATCGAAAACGCGAGGCCTGCGAGCGCCATGATCACCATGAACACCATGCCGTAGATCGTAGACGACCAGTACGGTTCAAGCGACATGACCCAATCGACCGCGGCGGCACTGACAGAGAGGCCCCAAATAACCAAGCCAATGCCGGAAAGCGCTCCCATGTGATCCTTCATGCGCAAATCGGCAGTGCGATCTTGTTCGGCGGACCACTTGTTCAGCAGATGCGCGATGATCACCCAAATCGCAAAGTAGATGACGGTGCGCGTGATGAAAAATCCGTGCTGCAGATAGGCGCGCTTGAAATTATCGACCGGATCGTCCGGTATCACTCCGGGTTGCATCCATGGGTAGAGGCGTGACATTCCGACCAAAATCGGAATCACCAGCGCGGCCATCAGCCACAGCGTGCGCGAACCCGCTTCGAGAATCCGACGGATGGGGAGGCCCCACGTGCCGCCGGTCAAATGGTGCAGCATCAAAATCGCCAGACAACCGAGCGCGACCGCGACGACGTAGACATAAGCGAATAGATACGACTGGAAGAAATGCGTCCATCCGAGGGATCCGGCCCTGTGCGAGTCGATGACGCCAAAGACAACGAGCAGAATGGCGCCAAGCACGCCGAGGCTCAGAGAGCGCTTCTGCGCTCGATCGATTTGCGTCACTTTTGCGTCCGACGAATTCATTGCGATTGCCCCGTTGATTGTCCCGCCGAGCCCTGCGCCGACGCTCGATTTAAGCTTTGACGCTCGGTTGCGGGCACGTCGTCAATCTTGGCGTTCTGGCTCAGTTGCAGAACGCGAATATATGCCGCGATTCTCCAGCGGTCGGCTGGCTCGATGCGCGCCGCATAGCTGTACATCGCGCCAAATCCGTTGGTAATCACTTCGTAGAAATGGCCGACTGGTGCTTCCCGCAGGCGCTGAATGTGATACGAAGGCGGCTGCGGGAATCCGCGCTGAACGATCATGCCGCGGCCGCTGCCGGTGTAATCGTGGCACGGCGTGCAGTAAATGTCGTACCGCTCGCGCCCGCGCTCTAGATCGGCGCGCGTGATAGGAAACGGGAATTTGTCGACTACCACGCCATTCTCGCGCCCGGTGTAAAACAACTCGTCCACACGCAGTTGGCCGCGGGCTACAGTACCAGGAACGGGCTGGCGCTCGGAGCGGCCATCGGCGAAGAAGTCCGTCTTCGCGTAAGGCAAGTATTTCGGCTGAAGGTGCATGTCGAGACGGCAGCCGAAGAGCAGCATCGCAACGGCACCTAGACACACCAGTCGCGCACCGCGAGAAAAGCTGCGCTGCGTCGCTGAGCTTCCGCCGAACTCAGTCCTCGACTTCATACACACCATGCGGGTGCAAACCTTCCAAGAAAGCTTTCGTTTGCGCCAGATCGAATTTCTTGTCCCGCGCTTTGACGCACAGGAAAAAGCGGTCCGTGGAAGCAAGTACGAACCGCTCGACGTTGAACGTCGGATGGTACGGTGTCGGCAGGCCGTTGAGCGCGAGCATGCCGAACACGGCTGTCAGCGCGGCTCCCAAAATCGTCAGCTCAAACGTGATGGGAATCCACATCGGCCAGCTGTTGAACGGCTTCCCGCCGATATTCCACGGATAGCTGATGACGTTGGCGTACCAGCACATCCCGAAACCCGTGCAGCCTCCCGCCAATCCGCCGAAGAAAACCAAAACTGGAAGCGCGGTCCAATCGAAGCCCACAGCCTCGGCAAGACCCTCGACCGGAATGGGCGTGAAGGCATCGATGCGCTTGTAGCCCGCTTCGCGGGTGCGATGCACCGCTTCCAGCACCTGCTCGGGCGTCTCGAATTCGGCCATCAGTCCGTATATGCGCTTCTTCTGCATGACGCTCATTCCGTTTTCGGCTAGCCCTTAATCTCCGGGTTCGGATTGCGCACGCGCGCGAGATAGGTCGTGCGCGGGCGCGTGTTCAAATCCTCAAGCAGACCGTAATTGCGCGACTGCGTCTTGAGCTTTGAGACGCGGCTCGCGGGATCGTTCACATTGCCGAAAACGATCGCTTCGGCCGGGCATGCGCCCTGGCACGCCGTGACGATTTCGCCGTCCCGCACCGTCCGATTTTGGATTTCAGACTGAATTTTGGCTTCGTTGATGCGCTGCACGCAGTAAGTGCACTTCTCCATGACTCCGCGGCTGCGGACGGTCACGTTCGGATTGCGCACGCCGTAGAGGCTCGGCGTATTCAAATCGGAAAAGAGGAAGAAATTGAACCGGCGAACTTTGTACGGGCAGTTGTTCGAACAATACCGCGTGCCGACGCATCGGTTATACACCATGTCGTTCAAGCCCTCAGAGCTGTGGGTGGTGGCGCCGACCGGGCAGACGTATTCGCACGGCGCGTTTTCGCACTGCTGGCAGGGCATCGGCTCGTAATACATCTCGGGATTGTCGAGACTGCCCCGGAAATAAGTGTCGATGCGAATCCAGTGCATGGCGCGGCCGCGAGTCACCTGGTCTTTGCCGACGACGGCGATGTTGTTCTCCGACTGGCAGGCGACCACGCAGGCGTTGCATCCGATGCAGCGATTCAAATCGATGGACATGCCCCAGGCGTAACCGTCGTAAGGATGCTTGGCATAAATCGAGATGTCTTTTTCCAGTTCCGAATCGCGCGCGAAATTGGGGTCTTTGCGGAACTCCTCCATCGTAGTGATGCGCACTAGGTCCCGGTGAGCGTTGAACGCCGCGTTGCTTTCTTCGTCCGCCGGGTGACCCTCGACGTCGATCGTGTACTGTTGCTGAAACGACGCGAAGGAATACTTCTGGCCGGTCGCCTCGATTTGCAGGCCGCGCGCAATCCAGGGCGCTGATGAAGTCCGAAGCAAGTAAGCATTGAAGCCGGGGCCCGTCCCCACGCTTCCCGCGCGCCGCCTGCCGTAGCCAAGATGCAGCGTGACTGAATTGTCCGGGTGACCAGGAACGATGAAAACGCCCGCTTGAACTTGACGGCCTGCGAGGCGGAGCGTGACATAATCGCCAGTCGCTAAGCTCTTTTGCTGAGCCGTGCCCGGGCTGATCATCGCCGCGTTGTCCCACGTGATTCGCGTAATCGGCTTGGGACATTCCTGCAGCCAACCGTTGTTTGCAAGCTCGCCGTCGCCGATTGTGGGGTCGGGACGAAAGACGATTTCGAGCGCGCTGGGGTCGCTGGCACTTTGGGCGTTACTTTGGCTCGTGAAGTCGACATGAGGCGCAACTGAAATCGAAGGCAGCGCAGTTCCTGCCATTACTCCGTCGTGCAGGGAGGTCTCCCAGAAATTCTCGAAGGCCCTGTCCTTCTCAGGACGTTGGCTCTGCCAGTAAGCGCGAACATTGTCGTGCGGAGATCTCCCGGAATCGCCCGTCAAGATCGCAAGGATCTCGTGCGCGGAATGATTGTCATAAAGCGGCGCGATGAGCGGTTGGATGATACCGACCGTGCCATCGAAAGCGCGCCCATCGCTCCACGATTCGAGATAGTGCGCCGCGGGAACGTGCCAGTGGGCAAATTCGGCTGTTTCGTCGTTGTACAGGCCCGAGTGGATGCACTGTTTTAGCGTTCGGGAGCCGATGGCGTTGCGCAGCGCCCACTCGAAATTCAGGTCCGCTGGAGCGTCGTAGACAGGATTGACGCCCAGAATTAACAACTGGTCCACCTGACCAGCGTTTAGATCGTTCACAAGCTCGCGCAGCGATTCGAACTGGTTGACCGGATTGACTTCAATCGATTCGGTATACGTGACTGTCTTCCCGACGTTGCCGAGAGCGGCGTTGATGGCGTGCACGAGAGCGTGGATGAACGGCGGCTGCTGCTCACCGGCGATGGCGATACTTGAACCCTTGTGCGCGGCAAGATCGCGAGCGACGGCGGCCACCCAGCCGGATGGAATCTTCGAGCTCGCATTGGCGCTCGGCGGCACAGCAACTCCAACGGCTGCGGCCAACTGGCGCGCGAGATCGTCAATTTCCGACGAGCGCAACGGCAGGCGGTGATCGGCCGTCGCGCCAGTGCTCGTCGGCATGCTTTCCGCGACGTATAGCCGATTCAGCTTGGAAGCTGCACCGTCGGCAAGGTCGCGGCGTGAGGCAAAGTCTCGCGCATAGCGAGCATGGCCGGGACCGATGGTTAGGAAATCAGCGTCGAGCGAGACCACAACGTCGGCTTGCTCGAAGTGATAGATCGTATTGACCGGTCGGCCAAAGGCCATGCGCGCACCCTCGCGCGCGGAATCTCCGTTGCAAGGCTCCCACTGATGCCACTTGGCGCTGGGGAATTGCGACAGGAGAGCATGAATCTGCGAGCCGAGCGTCGGCGATGTGACCGTCCCCGTCAAAATGCGCAGGCCCACGCCCTTTGTGGCCAGGAGCCCCGTACGGGCATTACTGGTCCGAGCCGCGAAATCACTCCAGGTACTGACGCGCCCCTCGTTCAGCACCGACTGCGAGCGATCGGGATCGTATAGCGCGAGGATTGAAGCCTGCGTGAATAGGTCTGTGCCACCGCGACTGCCGGGATGCTCGGAATTGCCCTCGATCTTGGTGGGTCGGCCCATATTGCTTTCGACCAACACTCCGACCGATACGCCGTGTTGCGGGAACGAAGTTGCATAGAAAAGCGGACGCCCCGGAATGATTTCCTCGGGTGGGTGCGCGTAGGGAACGATCTTTTCCGGCGGAAGCTTCGTGCAGGCGCTCATTCCCGCCAGTGCGGCAGACGCGGCCATCAATTTCAGAACGTCGCGGCGCTCGAGGTTGAATGTCTTCCGATCGATCTCAGTATTCGCAGGAAATTCATTCTCAAGGAAATTCCGGAACGATTTCGTGTTAGAAAGCTCGTCGATGCTCTGCCAGAAGCGCGGTGCATCCGGCCCTGCGAGCTTTGCCCGCGCCGCATCCAGGTCGATCGATTCCCTGAGCGTCTGGTCTTCGTTCAACTTCAGATTGTGATCTTCGCTCATCGTTCCGTTCTCACCGGTGACACGTCGAACAGGATTGCAACGTCGCCAGCGGCTGAATCTTATAGTCGGCCCTAAGCCGGCGCCCCAACTCGTGCTGATCGGTATAACTGACCCCTTGGTACTTGACCGGATGAATCCGTGACGGCTGCTCGTAAAACGGATTGAACACTTCCGACTTCGGGCGCAGGTTTTTCTCCGGCTCGCGATGGCAATCGATGCACCAGGACATGTAGAGCGTGCCCGCGCGCTCCGTCAGCGGCATTTCGGCGATCTGGCCGTGGCAGCTCGTGCAACCGATACCCTTGGCGACGTGAATGCTATGGTCGAAATAGACGAAATCAGGCACCGCGTTCACACGTTGCCATTCGAGCGACGTGTCGTCGCGATAGCTCGCACGAACCGGCTCGAGCATCGAAGAGTTAGTCCAGATCTGTGAATGGCACGTCATGCAAGTTTGCGTCGGCGGAACGCCGGCAAACGAAGATTTCTCGACGCTCGTGTGGCAATAGCGGCAATCGATGCCAAGCTCGCCCGCGTGGTGCCGGTGACTGAACGGAACCGGCTGCTGCAGCTTCATGTGCTGCCCGGTGTACCACGGCGAGAGAGCAATCTCGTAGAGCGCAAAGCCAAGCACGGCAATGAATCCCACGGAGCCAAAGATGCTCACCCGCGAGATCAGGTTCGTGCTGCGATGAAAAATCTGTGCCATCGAATGTTCGCGCCGATCGCGTTAGCGACTAATCTCCATGCTCTTCGCTCGTTTCGTGAACCAGCGACCGCACTTCGACGATCGAGATCATCGGCAGGAAACGCACGAAGAGGTAGAACAACGTAAAGAACAAACCAAACGTCCCGAGGTACGTGGCCCAGTCCCACTTCGTCGGGTAGTACATCGCCCACGACGAAGGAACGAAATCGCGGTGCAGGCTCACGACGACGATGACGAAGCGCTCCAGCCACATGCCCATGTTCACTACCAGCGAAATGAAGAACAGCCACGGCACGCTGCGCCGCGCACGCCGCGACCAAAGCGTCTGCGGAAGCGCGATGTTGCAGAGAATCAGCATCCAGTACATCGGGGCGTACGGGCCCGCCAGCCGCGTCATCATTTGAAAGCGCTCGTATTCGTTGCCGCTGTAGAACGCCATGAATGTTTCAGAAACGTAACCGTAGGCAACGATGATTCCAGTGGCCAGCATGACTTTGGCCATGATGTCGAGGTGCCGATCGGTGACCATATCCTCGAGGTGGTAAACCTTTCGAATCGGAATCGCGAGTGTCAGCACCATGGCGAAACCGGAATAGATGGCGCCGGCGACGAAGTAGGGCGGGAAAATCGTGCTATGCCATCCGGGGATGATGCCGATGGTGAAGTCGAAGCTCACCACGGTGTGAACCGAAAGTACGAGCGGCGTGGCCAATCCCGCCAGCAGAAGCGAAGCCATCTCGTAGCGCGACCAGTGGACGGCGGAGCCGCGCCAGCCCATCGATAACATTCCGTAGATGATCTTCGCGGCTTTGTTCTTGGCGCGATCGCGGAGAGTGGCGAGGTCCGGAATCAGGCCGACGAACCAAAACAGGAGCGAAACCGTGAAGTAGGTGGAGACCGCGAACACGTCCCAAACCAGCGGGCTGCGGAACTGCGGCCACAGCCACATCGGGTTTGGATAGGGCATGAGGTAGAAAAACAGCCACGGGCGGCCCATGTGGAGCAGCGGGAACATTCCCGCGCACATGACGGCGAAGATCGTCATCGCCTCGGCAAAGCGATTGATCGAGGTGCGCCACTTCTGATGGAGCAGGAGAAGGATGGCCGAGATCAGTGTCCCAGCGTGGCCGATTCCGATCCACCAGACGAAGTTGACAATCGCAAAGCCCCACGCCGTCGGGATGCGGATACCCCAGATGCCGACGCCCTTGATAAAGAGCATCGTCATCACCAGGTTCAACAGCATCAGAAGGGAAAACGCGATAAGGAAGCCGAACACCCAGCCCGGTGTCGTGCCGCGCGTCAGCACGATGGAACTGATTTTGTCGGTTACAGTTTCGAACGTGTGGCCCGGACCGATCAGAGGTTCAGGCCTATGAGTGCTTTCGGAAGCCACCCAGTGTCCCCTGCGCTCGCTTGATGTCGCTACGTTGTTAAATTAAAAGGGGGCGTTGGAACGCGTCCCCTGGAACATCCAGCGCGGATATGAAACCGATTTTGCTGCCTCGTCAAGATTGCGTTTCGCGCCGACTGTCTGCTCCAGCGTTCCCGATATGAGATTGCGGTTGGTCGCGCTGGTTTATTTAAGAGCGCATAGCATAAAACCGGAAGCGACTGGACGCAAGTCGAAATCGCAATTTTTTGAACAGACATAAAGCCATCTTAATGTCTTGTTCTTCTTTGTGGCGTGAGCGTACTCGTCGACCTGTTCGACAAGTTCAAACTGGCTGTTCGATTTAGGACATGGCTGGATTCAGAGGACCGCAACCCCGATTCCGCGATTGATAAAATTGGTGTGTGCGTCCCGCAGCGCCATGCGTGATGTGTCTCGCGCTCGCCGTGTCGGCCTCCGCTGCCGCCGACACGATCGTGCTCAAGAACGGCCGCCGGATCGTGGCTGAGAATGTCACCGATGATGGTGCGCGAGTCACGTATGAAACCCCCGCCGGCCAGCTCGCCATACCCAAATCCATCGTTGAACGGATCGAGCACGACGATTTCGTCTACTCTCCGGCATCGAGCGTTTCCTCTCAACCCCCCGTTTCCGCGCCGAAAGTTGAGCCGGTGCGCGGCTACGAGGATGTCGCGGCGCGCGCCGTCCACGACGACGCCGTGGACTATTCCTACATAGCGCAACTCGAAACCGACGCGCGTTCGGGCGCTACGATCGCGGTTGCCAAAGTCGCTGCTGCGCACCATGCGGCTGCTCAGTTTCTGGCCAACAAAGGTGATACAGACGCTGCGATCCAGCAATACCGACAGGCGCTCGTCTTTGCGCCGCAAAACGTGGGCTTGCTGCTGAATCTCGCTGTCCTTTATTTGCGCGAAAGCCAATTCACCGGCGCGCTTGACCCGCTCGATCGCGCGCGGCGCGCGGCACCCGATTCGGCGGATGTGGCGAAGCTGACAGGATGGGCCTATTACGGCGCGAACAAGATCGATCAAGCCATTGCGGAATGGCAGCGAGCCGAGCGGCTGCGGCCGGACCCGGAGGTCGAGCAGGCCCTCGAGAAAGCTGAACGCGACAAATCGGAGGAGGAAAGCTACCGCGAGGGCGAAACAATTCATTTCGACCTGAAATACTACGGCGGCGCGGCGCCCGATCTCGCGCACGGGATTCTGCGTGTTCTCGAAGACGATTTTCGCGATCTTGAGTCGCAGCTCGACTACACACCGCCCGAAAAAATCGCGGTGATTCTCTATACGGAGCAGGCGTTTGCGGACATCACGCGCGCACCAGGCTGGGTTGGCGCACTCAACGACGGGAGATTGCGAATCCCAGTGCACGGCCTGACGACCGTCACGCCCGAGCTTGCGCGCGTGCTGAAACACGAACTGACGCACAGTTTCGTGGGACAAAAGTCGCATAATCGCGCGCCCACATGGCTTCAGGAAGGCGTCGCGCAATGGATGGAGGGCCGCCGCTGTGCCGCCGATGCCGGAGCGCTAATCAACGCCGCCGCACAGGGGATGGCGCCGCAACTGGGCGCGATGGGCGGATCGTGGATGGGGTTATCCGGCAATACAGCGGCGTTTGCCTACGCCTGGTCACTTGCCGTCGTCGAGTCGATCATCGATGCCGGCGGCGTCAGTGATATCAGCCGGTTGCTCGATCGCATCGCCACGGAATCTTCAATTGAGGACGCTTTGCGAGAAAGCTTGCACCTGAACTACGAGGACTTGAATCAGCAAACTGTCGCATATCTCAAACGCACCTATCTGCGTTAGTGGATCAAAAGCAATCCAGCCAGAAGAGCTGCGCGCTTGGGCAGTGAGCGGGTGATGACGTGCTCTCGTGAACTGTGCGCGCCATCGCCGACGGCGCCGAGTCCATCTAGCGTAGGGATCCCAAGCGCAGCGGTGAAGTTGCCGTCCGATCCGCCACCTGCGAAACACTCGTCAAGCGGTACGCCAATCTCGCTCATCAAATTCTTCGCGCGGCGGAAAAGATCGCGGACCGCAGGCGTGCGCTCAAGTGGCGGACGGTTGATTCCACCGGTAACCTGGATTCGCGCGCCTTTCAGGACTGGGCGCAGGCTGCGCAGTTTTCGTTCAAGGCGCGCCGCATCTGCGAGTTTCGATATCCGGAGATCCACCTGCGCCTTCGCGGAATCTGGCACAACATTCGAAACGGTTCCGCCATCAGCTACGGTCACCTGTACAGTGATGCCCCGGCGCGGGTCGTTCATTTTCATCAGCCGCGCTGTTTGCAGGGCCAGTTCATGAATGGCGTTGATGCCTGCTTCGGGATCGAGGCCCGCGTGCGCCGCGCGGCCGGTTACTGTGATTTCTGCCGTGCCCACCCCCTTGCGTGCCGTCTTGAGGCGGCCGGCTGGGCCGTACGCCGGTTCGAGGACGAGGACGGCATCGCTGCGCTTCGCTTCGCGCTCGATGAAGCGGCGTGACGACTTGCTGTCGATCTCTTCGTCTGAGTTCCACAAGAAGACGAGCCGTTTGCGCGGCCGCAAGCCCGCCGATCTGAGTGCGTCGACCGCCGCAAGTGCGATCACCAGACCGCCTTTCATATCGAAGGTACCGGGCCCCCAAGCGCGGCCCCCGGAAATGCGGAACGGCATGCTTCCGAGTGTGCCTCGCGGATAGACCGTATCAAGATGACCTAGGACCAAGATCTGACCACGTGGGCGCCCGGTTCCAAGCCAGACTTCCGCGCGCACATGATTGCCGCGATGTCTTTGCGGAATGGTCGTGACCTTTGCACCTCTGCGCCGCCATTCGGCGCCAACGAGTCGAGCCATGCGGTCAACGGAAGGCTTATCGTGGCTCGGAGATTCGCATCGAACGAACCGCCCGAGCAGTCGTACCATCTGGGCTTCGCGCCGTTGCAAACCTGCGCTCAGTTCGCGCATGATCGGGCGAATTTCTGACGCGCCGTTGCTCATCGCGCCGTATCGTAACAGCGGCGCGCGAGGGCCACAACGGCCGCTCCGCGCCAATTCCCACGTGCCGTCGATTCGTATAGAATTGTTTGGATTACCTGGGCGCAAAATTCCCGGCTGTGCTGAGGTTAACGATGCTCCTTGACAGTGTCGGAATTCAAAAGATCCTGCCGCACCGCTATCCGTTCCTGCTGGTGGATTCCATTGAAGAGATGGAACCAAAGAAACGGATAGTCGGAATCAAGAACGTCACCGCCAACGAAAGCTATTTCCAGGGGCATTTCCCCGGCAAACCGGTCATGCCGGGCGTCCTGATCATTGAATCCATGGCGCAAACAGGGGGCGTTCTGCTGCTTAATGAGGTGCCGGATCGCGACAACAAGCTGATCTATTTCGTCGCTATCGACAATGCTCGTTTCCGCAGGCCGGTCGTCCCGGGCGATCAACTGAAGCTGGAGTTAATTGTCGACTCATGCCGGGGAACGTTCTGCAAACTGCAGGGTCGCGCGTCGGTGAACGGCGAGTTGGCCGCGGAAGCCACCATGATGTGCAAGATGGTGGATATGGAGGCCGAAGCGACGCCGGCCGCCGAGCCCGCCGAGAAGGCCCGATGACGCAGATCGATGCCCGGGCCGTCGTTTCACCTAGCGCGAGGCTGGGGAACGATGTGCGGGTTGGGCCGTACGCGACCGTGGGCGACGATGTCGAACTGGGCGACGGCTGCACTCTTGAGCCGCACGCGGTGGTTCAAGGCCCGTCCAGATTCGGTCGCAACAACCACATGTATTCCTTCGCGATTGTCGGCGGAGATCCGCAGGATTTGACATACACGGGACAGCGCACGTGTCTCGAAGTCGGAGACTCGAATGACTTCCGCGAGTTTTGCACGGTGCATCGCGGCACCGTCAAGGGTGGCGGCGCGACGCGCGTCGGCAGCCACAACCTGATCATGGCTTACGCACACATCGGCCATGACTGCGTGATCGGCAATCACGTGATTTTGACGAACGGCGCGCAGCTCGCTGGGCACATTCGAGTCGACGACTACGCCGGCATCAGTGCGTTCTGCCTGTTGCACCAGTTTTCGCGCGTCGGCTGCCATTCCTATGTCGGAGCGGGCACCGTGATCACGCAGGACGTTGCCCCGTTTTCGATGGTTGTCGGCGAGCGCGGCGTGAAATGTTTCGGGATCAACAAAGTTGGATTGCAGAGGCATGGATTTTCGCCCGAGCGCATCAAGACACTGGATCAGGCCTACCGCCTGCTCCTTCGCTCGAAACTCAACACTACGCAGGCCGTCGAGAAAATGCGTGAAACCCTCCCCGATTCCGAGGACGTCCAAGTACTTATCCGCTTCATCGAAGCTGTGGCCGAACGCGGCTTGACGAAATAGGAGCAGCCATGGCCGCGACAGTAGACAACTCGCCGGGGGCCTGGGGCTTGATCGCCGGAAACGGCGACTTCCCGTTTCTCGTGCTGGAAGGCGCGCGCAGCCGAGGTATCGAAATGGCCGTGATTGCAATCCGCGAAGAGGCTTCGCCGGCTCTCGAGCGCGAGGCCAAGAGGCTGCACTGGATCAGTCTCGGAGAACTGAGTCGCGGCATCGAACTGCTGCACCGCGAGGGCGTGAAACACGCTGTGATGGCAGGCCAGGTAAAGCACAACAAGATTTTCAGCTCGATTCGGCCCGATTGGCGACTCGCAAAGCTGCTGCTATCGCTGCCAACAAAGAATACGGATTCGCTAATCGGCGCGATCGCGCGCGTCTTGCAAGACGAGGGAATCGAGTTGATTGATTCGACGAAGTTCCTCGGCCCGCTGCTTCCCCAAGAGGGGATCTTGACGCAGCGCGCGCCCGATCACACCGAGGCAGCCGATATCGAATATGGGCGCAAGATCGCGTGCCAGATCGCGGGACTCGATCTGGGGCAAACCGTCGTCGTGCGGGACCGAGCGTGCGTGGCGATCGAGGCGATGGAAGGCACCGACGAGACGATCGAGCGCGCGGCGCGAATCGCCGGCGGGCAGCGCTTGGTCGTTGTGAAAGTGAGCAAGCCGCGACAGGACATGCGCTTCGATGTGCCGGTTGTTGGGCCGAAGACAATTGAAGTGATGCACCGATCGAACGCCACTGCCCTTGCGATCGACGCTGGGCGCACGCTGCTCTTCGACCGCGACCCGCTGATTCGCGCAGCGGACGCGGCCGGGATCGCAATTGAAGCGTTTGCGCTGGAGCCGAAGACAACCGCATGAGCGCAGACCCGATTCGCGTGGCCGTTGTCGGCGCTGGGGAGTTCGGCAAAAACCACGCGCGCGTTTGGCGCGAACTCGAGTGCGCCGAGCTTGGCGGCGTCTTTGATGTCGATACAGAACGCGCGCAGCAAGTGGCGGCCGAATCCGGCACTAATGTCATTTCGAGCATCGAAGATCTCACACACGATCGTTTCGATGCCGTCAGCTTAGCTGTGCCGACCAAGGAACACGCTCGCGTCGGCTGCCGGCTGCTTGATGCGGGGCTGGATCTGCTCGTTGAGAAGCCGATGGCTGCTTCGCTTGGTGAAGCCGATCAATTGATTGCCGCTGCGCGACGGTCCAATCGCATTTTGCAAGTCGGCCACGTCGAGCGATTTAATCCAGCGGTCGTGGCTGCACAGAAAATCGTTGCTCGCCCGATGTTTTTTGAGGTCCATCGTCTCGGAATCTTCACGCCGCGCAGTCTTGATGTGGATGTGGTCTACGACGTGATGATCCACGATCTGGACATTCTTCTCGCGCTTGTGAACGCTCCGGTGGTGGACCTGAAAGCTGTCGGCATACCGGTCATCACCGATAAGGTGGATATCGCGCAAGCGCGAGTCGAATTCGCCACCGGGACGGTGGCAAATCTTACGGCAAGCCGCGTCTCCACCGAGCGCGTGCGCAAGATGCGGTTCTTCCAGGAGCACGAATACATTTCTCTCGATTTCACGCGGCAGGATGCGCTGCGCATCCGCGTGAAACCTGGAGAAACACAACCCGAGATAGCCTTCGAGAAGCTGCCGACGACGCCCGAGGAGCCCTTGCGCGCGGAGTTGCGCGCCTTCGCCGAATCGGTGCGCACGCGCAAGTCGCCGGTCGTGGACGGCGACGCAGGGAGACGCGCGCTTGAGCTCGCCGACCGGGTGATGGCAGGCATCCTCGATCATGCGCGGCGCGTCCAATTAGCTGTATTCGCCCCGCAGGAAGTTCCGTGATTCCACGAACGCTGGTTCCGGTTGATGTGCGCCCGTTGAAGGACGGCGACGGGAAGGCACCCGCACGCCGTCTTGAGACGTACATGGACGAGCGGACTCTGGTCCCTTCCGGCTTGCCCGACCCGAATCTTCCGAAGCTCGACGGCCGAACCACCATTCCATCTCACTTTCCGCTCGACGTTCTCGTCGATCGCACGCTTGTTCCTCGCGGCATGCCAGCCAGGCCGATAGAGCGGTTCGAGCCGATTACGCAGTCTGTGCCGATTGCAATACTGGATTCCCGCGTGGTCGTTCCAGCGTTCGTCGAGCCAGCCGCGCCGGAGACGATCAAGGAATTCCGGCACGCGCCGGAAATGACCCCGGATTTGCGCGAGGTGATCGAGCCGGACATTTTCATCACGGGCGACGCGAACCTTCTCATCCAGCCAGAGGAGAAACAGGATCCGAAGTGGGACGCGCTCATGCGCGTTGTATCAGTCGTTGTCCACGTCGCCGTGATCGCTTTTGTACTGCTGTGGCCAAAGATTTTTCCCTATCACGGGCCGTCGGCTGAAGATATCGCCCTAGCACAGAAGGAACTCAATTTCGTCTATCTGCCGCCCGAGAAGCCGGTGCCGCCTGCGCCGACTCCGAAACTCAATATCAATCGCGAAACGCTAAACAAGGTTGCGCCGCCAGTACTGAACGCGCCGCCACCCGCGCCCCTGCCCACGCCTGTGCAGCCGAAGCCAGAATTGCCCGAAGCGCCGACGCCACATGTGCAGGCGCTGCCGAGCCAACCGGCACCCAATCAGGTTCCTACACAGCCCGCGCCATCGCACCTTGAGCCTGTGGTTCCCGCGACGCCCAACAACCCGAATCACCTGAACCTTGGCCTGTCGCAGTCTTCGCCCGGGAAAATGCTTAGCGATCAACTCAGCGACGCGATCAGCCGCGCTCCAAGGCAGGGCGGATTATACAGCGGCGGACCAGCTACTCCCGGAAGCCGCGGCGGACCGGGAATGGGGTATGGCGTCACGGTCCTTTCGGACACGCAGGGCGTCGATTTCAATCCGTATATTCAGAGGCTTTTGGCGACTTTGAAGCGGAATTGGTATTACATCATGCCCGAGTCGGCACTGATGGGCGACCGGGGAATCGTCTCAACGACATTCCAAATCAATCCAGATGGCAGCGTTCCTCCACCGGACCCGTTGCTCGAGAGGACTTCGGGAAAGCAGCCGCTCGATAACGCTGCGATGTCGGCAATCCACGCGTCCAATCCGTTTGAGCCGCTGCCTTCGGCATTTCACGGCCCGTATCTCAAACTTCGAATCATCTTTCTCTACAACATCACGCCAGAACAAGCCGGACTGCATTGAGGCTGAACCGGACGCAAGTCGTGGGAGCCCTGCTGCTCGCAGCGCTCGTGCTGCTGGCCCTATTGCTGCGGTATTGGACATTTTCCGGATGAGCGAACTCGCGCCGCTCCTCGTGATTCTCGGACCGACGGCTTCCGGCAAATCTGCGCTCGGTATCGAGCTTGCCGAGCGTCTCGGCGGCGAGATTCTGGTCTGCGATTCCACACAGGTCTACCGCCATTTCGACATCGGCACGGCCAAGGTTCCGCTGTCAGAGCAGCGCGGTATTCCGCATCACTTAGTCGATCTCGTGGAGCCCACCGAGGTTTTCACTGCTGGGCAGTACCGACAGCGTGCGCTCGACGTGCTCGACGACTTGCGCCGCCGAAACAAGTTGCCAATTATCACCGCCGGAACCGGCCTTTACCTGCGCGCTCTCCTGGAAGGACTCGCAGATGCGCCGACGCGTTCCGAGGAACTGCGCGAGCGCATGCGCGAACGGGTAAGACGCCATGGCCCGGCGAGCCTGCACCGTCTGCTCAAGCGTCTTGACCCTGAAACCGCAGCACGCATCGCTCCACGCGACACCCAAAAAATTATCCGCGCAGTAGAAATACGAATTCTTGCCGGCAAATCAGTCGGAGAGATTCACCGGGCCGGACGCAGCGCCCTGCAGGGATACGAAGTCAGAAGAATCGGACTGTTACCTCCACGCGCGAGGCTTTATTCCAGGATCGACGCTCGCGTCACAGCTATGATGAAAGCCGGATGGTGCGCGGAAGTACAGGGTCTCATCGACAAAGGAGTGCCAATCGGCGCCAAGCCCTTCCAGTTCATAGGTTATTCGGAAATCCGCGAACGGCTGGCTCGGCGTGGAGATCCCGAAGAGGCCATCCCAGCCATTCAGCAAGCGACTCGCCGATTCGCCAAGCGCCAAATCACATGGTTCCGCAAGGAGCCAGGTGTCGACTGGCTCACGGGTTTCGGGGACGATCCGGACGCGGTCGCAGCAGCAATGAAAATCGCTGAAACATCTGCCCAACCAGCTTGACGAACTAGAGCCCGTTTGGCTAACCTGTGAGACGCATACGCTGCCGTATGGCCTCGCCTGCTCCAGCACGCACTGGCTCTCTAGAATCGGCCGATTGGATTCGCGCCGCGTTTGGCCGCCTTTCGAACGAAGGCATTCAGGAGGTTCGAGTCGAACTCCTTGCACGGGACCTGGGCGTAAGCAAGGGAAGCTTCTATTGGCATTTCCGCGATCGCGCCGATCTTCTCGAGAGAATGCTGGCGCAATGGGAAGAAACGGAAGCGAACTGGCTTGAAGAGAGGGGGACGCAGGCCAGCACAGCCACACGCTGGGCAAAACTAATTGAACGTGTTAGCGACCCGGCGCGTATCCGCGCGGAGGTCGCGATTCGCGAGTGGGGGCGCGCAGACGCAAGGGTCGCCGTCAAAGTCGCTATCATTGAGTGGAAACGAGCCAAGTTGATCGTCGAAGTACTGCGAGACGTGGGCTTTTCCTGGTCGGCGGCGGAATCATGGTCCGAAACGGTCTCACTGATCTGCATCGGATGGATGGACCGTGCGACACGCGATCCGCAATTCCTGTTCGAGAACCGTGGCCTGGGAGAAATGCTTTCCGATGTGATACTGGCGGCCTCGGCTCGCTCCTCCACACCAGCCTGAAAGGGGCGCGTCCCCACGCTTACTGGCCGGGCGCTCTAAACTGTGGCACACTGAATAATTCAAGGGACGCGGCGGCCGCGCGCTGAGAGCGCGCCATCCCTGCCGGATCGCGGTCCGCACGAAAATACATGGATCCCCAGTTCATCCGGAATTTCTGCATCATCGCGCATATCGACCACGGGAAATCCACGCTGGCCGATCGACTGCTCGAGTTGACCGGCGCACTGAGCCAGCGCGAGATGACCGCGCAGGTGCTGGACTCGATGGACCTCGAGCGCGAGCGCGGCATCACGATCAAAGCGAAGAGCATCCGCCTGCATTACACCGCGCGCGACGGCCATGAGTACCGCCTGAATCTGATCGATACACCGGGGCACGTCGATTTTTCCTACGAAGTTTCCCGCGCGCTTTCGGCGTGCGAAGGCGCGCTGCTCGTCGTGGACGCAAGCCAGGGCGTCGAGGCGCAGACCGTCGCGAATGCCTTTCTCGCCTCACGGCACAATCTTGAAATCATTCCCGTCATAAACAAGATCGACTTGCCAGCCGCGCAGCCGGAATACGTGAAGGAGCAGGTCGAGAATGTCCTAGCGATTCCGGCCCAGGACGCGCTTCTGATTAGCGCGAAGAGCGGACTTGGCGTCGAGGATGTACTGGAAGCGATCGTCAAGCGCGTGCCGCCACCCAAAGGCACCTCAGACGCGCCGCTGCAGGCGCTGATCTTCGATTCCTGGTTCGACATCTACCGCGGCGCGGTCGTGCTCGTACGCGTGATGCAAGGACGAATCACGCCGCGCATGAAGATTCGTCTTTGCTCCAGCAATGACGTGTACGAGGTGGAGACTCTTGGCGCACTGACGCCGAAACCCGTCGCGCTCGACGAGTTGGCGGCGGGGGATGTCGGCTTTGTCGTTGCCAATATCAAGCGCGTGGCCGATGCACGGATGGGCGACACGGTGATTGAAGCCGAGCGGCCCGCGCCTCCGCTGCCGGGCTTTGAAGCCATCAAGCCGATGGTCTTCGCCGGCCTTTTCCCGGTGAACGCCACCGATTACGAAGTGCTGCGCGATGCCCTCGGCAAGCTGCAACTCAATGACGCAGCGTTCTTTTACGAGCCGGAGAATTCCGCTGCCCTTGGATTCGGCTTCCGTTGCGGGTTTCTTGGCTTGCTGCACATGGAGATCGTCCAGGAGCGGCTCGAGCGCGAGTTCAACCTTGGCCTGATCACTACGGCCCCGAGCGTACAATATCGCATCACGACTACAAGCAACGACGTGCTCGATGTCGACAATCCCACGAAATTTCCGCCGCCGTCCTCGATTCGCAAGATTGAGGAACCGATTCTGACCGCTATGATCATCACGTCCGAGGAATCGCTCGGCGGCGTTTTGCACCTTTGCGAGGAAAAACGCGGCGTGCAGAAAAAATTTGAATATCTTTCGCCGACGCGGATCATGCTCACCTACGATCTGCCGCTCAACGAAATCGTCCTCGATTTCTACGATCGCCTGAAGAGCGTTTCGCGCGGGTATGCCTCGCTCGACTATCACCTCTCAGGTTATCGCGAATCAGATCTCGTGAAGCTCGATGTGCTCGTAGGCGGCGAGTCGGTGGACGCGCTGACAATTATCTGTCACCGGGACCAAGCGTACGAGCGCGGCCGCGAGCTCGCGACGCGCTTGCGAAAGCTGATCCCACGCCAGATGTTCGAGGTGCCTATTCAGGCCGCCATCGGCGGGCGAATCATCGCTCGGGAAACGATCAGCGCGATTCGCAAGAACGTGCTCGCCAAGTGTTACGGCGGCGACATCACGCGGAAGCGCAAGCTCCTCGAAAAACAGAAGGAAGGTAAGAAGCGCATGAAGCGCGTCGGCCGCGTCGATATCCCGCAGGAAGCGTTTCTTGCGGTTCTGAAGGTCGCGGGCGGTACCGAAGAAGAGTGATCCCGGAATTGCCCTAAATGGCCTAAATGTTGTGCTTGCGGCGGACGGTGGCGTCAAGCTCGCCGCGAGCTAACCGCACACTGATGTCTGTTCCAACAGCAACTTGATCTGGCGAACGCAAGACCTTCCCCGAAGCATCGTATGCAATCGCGTATCCCCGCTCGAGAAGTTGGAATGGGCTGCGCTCATCCAGCTGCAGCGCGGCCGCTTCGAGCCGGCGCCACTTCATGATGAGCGCGCGATCGATTCGTACGCGCAGATTGCCCGAGCGGTCATCGACCATGCGCCGCAGCCTCTCCACGCGTGCACGCAAGTCCGATTGCGCGAAGCGGACGCTCGCTGCAGCGAATCTCCGCTGCTTTCGCGTCACCACGCGCTCGAGTCCCGCGCGCAGCGCTTCCCGCTGCTGCTCGATCCTGCGCCTCAGAACCGTGGCACGTGCCCGCAAGTCAAATGAAAGTAGCCGCGCGCTTCCCTTCGCGAGGCGCTGCTGCGCCAGAGCCAACTGCCGACGCAGCGAAATTCCCAGCGCCGCAGAAAGTTCGTCCACCTGCTGGTGGCGCCGCCGCACGAGCAACTCCACCTGACGAAAACCTCGATGCGACTGCAAATCCCGCATGCGATGACGCCGCTCAGAGAGCAGGTAGCGCATCTCCTTCACCAAGTCGCGAAAATACGCCTGAATGTGGCTTTCGAACTCTTGCCGCGAACGTACCACGATCTCCGCGGCAGCCGAAGGCGTCGGCGCGCGCAGATCGGCCACAAAATCAGCGATCGTGAAATCCGTTTCGTGGCCGATGCCGGTAATCACGGGGATATCGGAGGCTGCAATCGCGCGCGCCACAATCTCTTCGTTGAAGGCCCACAAGTCTTCCAGCGATCCGCCGCCACGGGCGACAATCAGCACGTCCGCGATCTTCTCGCGATTGAAATATTTCAGTGCCATAGCGATTTCGCCCGCTGCTCCCTCGCCCTGCACTTTCACGGGATAGAGTTGCACGCGCAGATTCGCGAAGCGTCGCTTTAACACACGCAAAATGTCTCGAATCGCCGCGCCCGTGGGCGACGTGACAATGCCGATGCAACGCGGCAGGAGAGGCAAGGGTTTCTTTCGCTCTTCGTCGAACAGGCCCTCGGCCTCGAGTTTCTTTTTCAACTGTTCGAAGGCGAGTTGCAACGCGCCGAGGCCGACCGGCTCGATGTAGCTCACGTACACCTGGTACTCGCCGCGAGGCTCATACACACCGATCGATCCGCGAACCGTGATGTGCAGGCCGTCCTCGGGCCGAAATTTCAGCCCGCGCACCTGATCGCGAAAGCAGACGCAGCGAATTTGCGCGCGCGAATCCTTGAGAGTGAAATAGAGATGGCCCGATTGAGCGGCGTGATAGTTTGAGACTTCGCCCTCGATCCAGACGTCCCGAAATGCGCCTTCCAGCAAAGCGCTGATTTGTTCGGTGAGTTCGCTGACTTTCCAGATGTGGCGCTCGGGCGCGAGATCGAAAAGCGAGGCTTGGCTCATGGCGCTAGCGGCGGATGAGGTTCACGATCCAGAGAATCAGAGTGAGCGCGACGCTCAGCACAATGCACGTGACAATTGGAAAATAGAAGCTGCCGTGGCGACCTTGAAAGACGATGTCGCCGGGCAAACGTCCCAATCGAAAAGGCAGTTTCCCGCCGAGGGTCAGCAACAGTCCGGCGCCCACCAACACGATGCCGACGACAACCAAAAGTCTGCCGATTTCGCGCAGCGGGTCCATGTCGCGGGATCACTTATTCTAGCGCGGTTCTCGGAATATTTTCAGAAGCCGCGATGCCCTGGATCGCGCAGGGCCCGCATTAGACCAGCTCGGAGCGCGCGAAGAAATAGCCGATTTCGAATGCGGCCGTAGCCGACGCGTCCGAGCCGTGCGTGCAGTTGTACTGAATGCTGGTACCAAGCTCTTTGCGGATCGTACCGGGCGCAGCCTTGGCCGGGTCGGTGGCGCCCATTGTATCGCGCCATTTCGCGATGGCGTTCTCCGCTTCGAGGACCATCACGAACACTTTTCCCGTACTCATGAATTCCGTCAGCTCGCCGAAAAACGGACGCTCGCAGTGAACGGCATAAAATCCCTCCGCCTCGCCTTTCGTCAGCCGGAGAGACTTGATCGCCACGATCTGAAATTTCGCCGCGTGGATGCGACTCAAGATTTCGCCTGCGAGTCCGCGCTTTACAGCATCGGGCTTGATAATTGCGAGAGTGCGTTCGATCGCCAAAATTCCTTCCTCCAAATTGACTTATTGTCGCCTATTTTCCGCGCCGCCTTGCCGCTTTCCTAAGTGTAGCCCCGGCGGTCGACCCACGAGTTGATTTCTTCGATTTTCCTAGAACTTTCGCCATCGTCTCGCCTATTTCGGCCGGGCTTTGCACCGTATGAATTCCGGCTGCGCGCAGCGCCGCGTACTTCTCTTTCGCTGTTCCCTGACCGCCGCTGATGATTGCTCCCGCATGCCCCATGCGGCGGCCTGGCGGAGCGGTCTGCCCCGCGATAAATCCGACTACGGGTTTCTTCACGTACTTCTTGATGAAATCCGCCGCCACTTCTTCGGCGTTGCCGCCGATTTCGCCGATCATGACGATCGCGTCCGTGTCCGGGTCGTCGTTGAACATCTTAATGACGTCGAGGAAGCTGGTCCCGATAATCGGGTCGCCTCCAATTCCGACGCACGTCGATTGGCCTATCCCGAGCCCCGTAAGCTGGCCCACAGCCTCATACGTGAGCGTTCCGCTTCGGCTCACCACTCCGACGTGCCCCCTCTTGTGGATGAAGCCCGGCATGATGCCCAGCTTGCACTGTCCGGGCGAAATGATGCCAGGACAATTCGGCCCGAGCAGGCGCGTCTTTGAATTCTTGAGCGCCGCGGCGACTCGGACCATATCGAGCACGGGAATGCCCTCAGCGATGCAAGCGACGAACGGCAAACCGGCGTCCACATCCTCCAAAATCGCGTCCGCCGCGAATGGCGGAGGTACGAAAGCCACCGCTGCATTCGCGCGTGTTTCGCGAGCTGCCTCGGCGACGGTATCGAATACCGGAACGCCGAGATGCTTCGTGCCACCCTTGCCCGGAGTGACGCCCGCGACGATCGTCGTGCCGTAGTCGATCATCTGCTGCGCGTGAAAACTGCCCTCGTGACCCGTCAGCCCCTGCACGATCGCGCGCGTCTTTCTATCGACGAGGATGCTCATCGAGCCGCTCCGGCCAGTGCGACGACCTTTTCGGCGCCATCCTTCATGCCCTTGGCCACCGTGAAATTCAGACCTGATTTGCGCAGAATTTCTTGTCCTTTTTCGACGTTGGTGCCTTCCATACGCACGACAACAGGGACTTTGATGTTCAGCTCTTTCGCCGAATTCACGATACCGCTGGCCAGCATGTCGCAGCGCAAAATGCCGCCGAAGACGTTTATGAACACCGCCTTCACGTTCGGATCGCTCAGCAAGATGCGAAATGCATTCTTCACGCGCGCTTCCGACGCGTCGCCGCCGACATCGAGAAAATTCGCGGGGTTGCCGCCGCTCAACTTAATGATGTCCATCGTGGCCATCGCCAGGCCCGCGCCGTTGACCATGCACGCGATCGTCCCTTCGAGCTTGATGTAATTGAGCTTGAATTTCGAAGCTTCGACTTCGAGCGGTGTTTCTTCGCCGATGTCGCGCAGTTCCTCCAATTCGGGATGGCGATAGAGCGCGTTGTCGTCGAAATTCACTTTCGCGTCGAGCGCGAGAAGCCGACCATCGCCCGTTACCACACACGGATTAATTTCGACAAGCGAAGCATCGGTCTCGACAAAGGCGCTATAAAGCGACCGGAAAAAAGGCACGGTGGCGTTCATCAGCCCGGCGGGGAGTTCCAAGCCAAACGCAAGCTTCCGCGCGTGATATGGCTGAAAGCCTGTCTCGGGCAGAATCGCCTCGCGCAGAATTTTCTCAGGATGTTCCTTCGCGACTTCTTCGATTTCCATACCGCCCGCCGCGCTCGCCATGAAAATCGGAGCGCGTGCAACACGATCGATAAGAATGCTGAGATACAGCTCACGCTTGATGTCGAGGCCTTCTTCGATGAGTATTCGCCGGACAATCCGCCCCTCAGGCCCAGTCTGCGGCGTCACGAGTTTCATCCCGAGCATCTGTTCGGCGAGGGATGCGGCCTCTTCAGGCGATCCTGCGATCTTCACTCCGCCCGCTTTGCCGCGCCCGCCAGCATGGATTTGCGCCTTTACGACGACAATCGGCGTCCCAAGGCGCGCAGCCGCTGCCCGCGCTTCGTATTTGCTGAAGACGGCTTCACCGCGCGGCACCGGCACACCGAACTTGGCGAGGATGGCCTTGGCTTGGTACTCGTGAATCTTCATGCAGGCATCGCGACCGGTCAGAAGCCGGCCGTAGAAATGCTAGAATTTATAGACTGATAAAAGCACCTCAGTGTACTTGGAACGTGCGGGGCGGGCAAGGCGCGGTCCCGAAAAATGCTAAACAGCACGATGGAAAAAATAGCAGCGGGCAAGGACTTATCGCGCGCCGAGGCAGACGCCGCCATGGAGGAGATCCTCTCCGGCCGCGCGACTCACGAACAGATCGTCTCGCTGCTTTCCGGCATGAAGACAAAGGGCGAAACAGTCGACGAACTCGTCGGTTTTGCGAGCGCGATGCGACGCCACGCTCCGCCGATCTTTCCGGCCAATCACGCATGCGCTGATGAAACGCTGGTCGACACCTGTGGCACGGGCGGCGACGCCTCCGGCACGTTTAACATTTCAACAGTCGTGGCATTTGTCGTTGCTGGCGCGGGTGTACGCGTCGCCAAACACGGTAACCGCTCGATCAGCTCCCGCTGCGGCTCCGCCGACGTGCTTGAACAGCTCGGCGTCCAGATCGATTTGCCGCCGGAAAGCATCGCGCGCTGCATCGAACAAGTCGGCATCGGTTTTCTGTTCGCGCCCGCCATCCACACGGCCACGCGCCACGCGATGCCCGCTCGGCGCGAACTGAAGACGCGCACCGTCTTCAATCTTCTCGGCCCGCTTACTAATCCGGCGCGAGCTTCAGCGCAAGTTGTCGGGGTTTACGATTCGGCCGTCGCAGAGCCGATGGCGCGGGCACTCGGCGAGTTGGGTGTGCGGCGCGCCTTCGTGGTTCACGGCGCAGACGGGCTCGACGAAATCTCGATCTCAGGCGAGACGTTTGTTTCCGAGTTGCGCGACCGAGTCGTGCGCAGCTACACCGTCACTCCGGAGGATTTTGGGTTGCGCCGCGCGCCACTCGATTCGATTCGCGGAGGCGATCCGAAGCAGAACGCCGAGATCGTTCACAAGGTTTTAGGACGGTCCATGCTCTATCGCGATCACGGGCCGCATCGCGATATCGTCCTCGCCAACGCTGCCACTGCGCTCGTCGCCGCCGGGCGCGCGCCCGATTTCCTCGATGGAGTGCGCCTCGCCGCTAGGTCGATCGATTCTGGTGAAGCCAGAGAGCGACTAGAAAGGCTCGTCGCCTTCTCACAAGCGGAGAAGAATCGCGCCGCACACGCGCGCGGCTAGATGGTCAGGAAATTTTCGAGAAGCCGGAAGCCTGCTTCGGTGAGCACGGATTCCGGATGGAACTGCACGCCTTCGACCTTCAGCCTTTTGTGGCGCAAACCCATGATCGTGCCGTCGGCGGTTGTCGCCGAAATCTCGAGGTCATCCGGCAGAGATTCCTTCTCGACGATCAAGGAATGATAGCGAGTTGCGGGAAAATCTTGTGGCAAGCCTCGGAAGATTGTCTTGTTGTCGTGATGGATTGTGCTCGTCTTGCCGTGCATCACTTCCTTCGCGCGAATTACCTTGCCGCCGAATGCGGCACCAATCGCCTGATGCCCAAGGCACACGCCTAGGATCGGGATTTTTCCTGCGAAGCGCTTGATGAGCGGGACGCTCACCCCCGCTTCCGCCGGTGTGCATGGTCCCGGCGAAATCACGATTCGTTCAGGTTTGTGCTGCTCAATCTCCTCGAGCGTGATTTGGTCGTTGCGGCGCACTTCCAACTCTTGGCCCATCTGGCCGAGATACTGCGCCAGGTTGTAGGTAAACGAGTCGTAGTTGTCGAGAAGCAGAATCATGGTGAGCTTTCAGAATAGCGCAGATTCTCAATTGCCGCGACTCTCGCCGCCCTGTGCGATCTCAAGCGCTTTCAGGAGAGCTCGTGCCTTGTTCACCGTCTCTTCGTATTCGCGCTCGGGCACCGAATCCGCCACGATTCCCGCACCCGCTTGGATATGAACGCGCCCGCCCTTTGCGATCAGCGTTCGAAGTGCGATGCATGAATCGACGTTGCCTGAAAAGTCGAGATAGAGGATCGCGCCGGCATAGATTCCGCGCCGCGTAGGCTCAAGTTCATCGATGATCTGCATGGCCCGAACTTTCGGCGCGCCGGCAAGCGTGCCCGCCGGGAAACAAGCCATCAACGCGTCGAAACAATCCACTTCGGGACGCAATCGCCCATGCAGGCTCGACACAAGATGCATCACGTGCGAAAAACGCTCGACAAACATCAGCCGGTCGGGCTTGACCGAGCCGTACTCGCACACACGTCCTAAATCATTGCGCCCCAGATCGACCAACATAATGTGCTCGGCTCGCTCTTTCGGGTCAGCGAGAAGTTCCGCCTCGAGCTTGCGGTCCTCTTCGTCGTTGCGCCCCCGTGGACGCGTGCCGGCGAGCGGCTTGTAATAAGCATCCCGGCCCTGCACCTTCACCAGCATTTCGGGCGAACTGCCGACGACGCAAACATCCTCGAGTTTCAGAAAATAGAGGTAGGGAGAGGGATTCACGACGCGCAGAGCCCGATAGATTTCAAACGGCTCGGCGCTCACCTTCGCGGAAAATCGCTGGCTGGCCACGATCTGGAATGCATCACCTGCGAGGATGTACTCCTTCGCTTTGTTTACCGCGGAGATGAACTGCTGCTTCGTCATGTTCGTTTCGACGCGCACAGGTTTCGTGCGTGGCGCCCGGTGCTGCTTCGGCAAGGGTCCTTCAAGCAATTGTCTCGTGCGTCGAATTTCACGAACGGCGGCATCGTATTTGCCGCGCAAACTGCCCGGGCCCCCCGTAAACACGTTGCGAATTACTGACACGCGGTGCTGCACATGGTCAAACGCGACAAGACCCAGGTAGAACATCATCACGCAGTCATCGGCGCCCACATCGTCGCGACCTGTGTCGGGAATGCGCTCGATCAGCCGCACCATGTCGTAGGCAAAGTAACCGATCGCGCCGCCTGTCAACGGTGGGAGTCCCGGGACGCGCACCGGTTTGTAGCGTGCCGTGAGTTGGCGCAGCCGCTCGACCGGATTCTCCTCAGACCGGATTTTCTTGCCGCGCGATTCGAGCGTGCAGGAAGTGCCTCGCGCACGAAATACCTCTTCAGGATTCACGCCAGCAAACGTATAGCGCCCGATCGTCTCTCCTCCTTCGACGCTTTCGAGCAAGAACGAGTACTTTGCATTGCGGGCAATCCGTAGATACGCCCCGACCGGCGTCAACAGATCCGCGGTATATGTGTCGTACACGGGGACGAGATTTCCCTGTCGCGCCAATTCGCAGAATGTCTTGAAATCGGGCTGAATCATCGAGTGGCTCGCTTCAAAGCTGTTCTTGAATAGGTGGATCTTTCCTCGCGCGCGAGTGCTGAAACGACTGCCTTGCGCATGGCGTCGATGGGCGCGGGCTCGCCCGTCCAAATCTCCCACTGCGCCGTGCCCTGTGCGACGAACATCTCCACGCCTGAGACCGTTTCGATACCGCGTCGCGCTGCAAGTTCTAGCAGTCGCGTCATAGGTGGGCGATAAATGGTGTCAAATACGAGTCGGCAATTCAATTCACTCGCTTCGAGGGGAGAATTCCCAACCGCCGGATGCATGCCCACAGGCGTGGCGTTGATCATCGCATCGAAGAATTCCCGCCGTAGCTGAGTCCGCGCGACGGCTTCACCTCCGACGGCTTTCGCAAGAGACTTCGCTCGTTCCTTCCGTCGCGCATAAACGCACACAGCGGAGCCCGCCTGGGCCAGCGCAAAGGCTACCGCGCGCGCCGCACCTCCAGCGCCAACGATCAGGACGCGGCTCCCGCGCAATGGGATCCTCTTCTCCAACGTCGTCAACACTCCCACGTAGTCTGTGTTGTATCCGAACAGTTTTCCGCCTCCACGCACCACGACCGTATTGACCGCTCCAATCCGCTCCGCAAGCGGATCGCAATCGTCGAGGCGGCTCACGATCTGCTCCTTGTGAGGCAACGTGACACTGAAGCCTCGGATTCCGAGCGGCTCGACCGAATCGAGAAAATCGCTCAGGTCATGCACCGAAAACGGCAGATAGATCGCGTTCATCCGCCGCGCCGCGAATCCGGCGTTTTGCATCGCCGGAGAGAGCGAATGTGCGATCGGATTGCCGATAACTCCGTAGACCCGCGTCCGCAAATCTAGCCCCTGTGCGCGGTAAAGGTGTCTAAGGTCAGCCAGCGATGTCTGTCCCGGCGCGGTCGCAACGTCGACGGGAGCATAAGCAAAGCCGCTCGCTCTGCGGAGTGACAATATTCGCGTGGGAAGTGCCACTTCGCCCATCGGTATCCCTACAAGATTCGAACGATGGCTCGCGAAAAGGAGTAACTTGCGCGCGTCCGTCAGAGAATTGCAGTGCGCCGCAATCTTCGTCGCATCCGGTCCGCCGCGTGCCAACTCGTTCATCACGCGGCTGAGATCGCGCGGCATCGCGCGAAAAAAGTGGGCGGACCGCAATTGGTGGCCGTCCCCGAGTAACGCATCGATGAGTTCCGCAGGGCACTTGCGAACTGTCTCGATTTCAAGGTCGTACCAATCACATCCCGCTCGAATTGCTTCCGCCAAATGGAAAAGCTGTTTGGCAATCGAGCCGCGATACCGACCTCCCGCCTCCCGCCGTCGACAAGTCGCGATGAGAGTTGCGCGGCGCCTCCGCCCCGCCAGTTTGGCCAGGAACCGGTCGATCTCGCGGTCATCTGCCAACCAGTCGAGCCGGAGTTCGATCGTTCCAGTTTGGCCGAGGGCCTGTTCCAGCTGCCGAATCAACGATTCGGAGTCAGATGCAGCGGCCACGGCGCAGATTTTGTCGCGTCCTAACACCTTGCATTTCCTATCTGTTCCGGATTGTTTCGATGGGTGCGCGAAGCACTGCAGAACAGGGAATTCTTGCTTCTACCACGTGGTACACAATGTGTAAAGCCCGATGGACCATTGTCTTGACGCTCCCTCGCGGTGTCTGTTACGGTCGGCTCATCGGCTGGGGTTTAGTACTACTAAGCCGCGCAACGTCTTTGAGAAGGAGCGAATATCATGCGCGCTAAGTTTGTCTCTGTCGGCCTGTTTTTGACGATTTCCGCCGGGGTAGCTTCGGCGCAAACGCGACCGACGACCCCGAGCCCGGGCGAGGTCTATTGCTCGGGCATCGTCACGACCGAGTCTGTCCCGCGCGATACGCTCGTCGTCACGGGCGAAGAATCGAACTACAAAGTTACCTTCCAAGAGGGCGACTACGTCTACATCAATAAGGGTTCGAGCCAGGGCGTGAAGGCAGGCGATGAATTTCTGATCATCCGGCCGGTGGTCGATTCGATCAAGACCGAATGGACAAAATGGCAGACAGCGATCCTGCACAAGATGGGTACGGTGTGGGAAGACGAAGGCCGCGTGAAAGTCGTCGTAGCCCTGTCGGACACTTCCATCGGCCAGGTGAAAGATTCTTGCCAGTATGTGCAGCGTGGCGATATTGCCCTGCCGTTCACAGCACGCCCGACCCCCCAGTTGAAGTCAGAAGACAATTTCGATCGGTTCGCACAGGCTAACGGCAAAGCTTTGGCAATGGTGATTACCGCAAAAAAATTCGAGCAGGAGAACGGTAAAAACGACATCGTCTACGTCAATCTCGGTACCGATCAGGGCGTTAAGGTGGGTGATTACTTCCGGATCTTCCGCTACCAGGGCACCCAGCATGAAACTGCCTATCAGCCTCGGCGTTTCGGCTTCGAGGTCGCGGGAGATTTAGGACCGACGTATGGCTACGGAAAAGCCCCTAGCAAATACAACTGGAGCAACGTGCCTCGCGAAGATCTAGGGGAAGGAATCGTCCTTCGGACAGGACCAAATTCTTCGACCGTCCTGATCACTTTCGCGCTTCGTGAAGTCTACTCGGGCGATTACGTCGAACTCGAATAGTCAGATTTCAACACGTTGCGTGTTTCGAATCCTGCATCCCGCTGGATTTCCGACTCGCTGAAAACCTCGGCAGTAAAGGCCAAAATCAGTGTCTGTGGGTCTTTCCACGCGTCTCGTTGGAGCCCCGCCTTCACGCAAGTTTCCTCCAAGAATCGGCTGCTTTCCCAACGGTGTTCCGGAGCCACCTGCGGCAATAGCAGTCCGCGTTGCCATCCCCGGCTGACGATGAGGCCGTGTCTGCCGACTTCAATCTCGTGCGGTGAGATCGCCGCCGGCGGTGAGAGGACGGACAATTCGATTTCTATTTCGGGGAGTTCATGTGGCCGGACTGGATCGAAGCGAGGGTCTTCGAGCGCCGCAGCTCTCGCCGAGTAGGCGATGACTTGAGCGGCCGATTGTTTCGTCCCGATCTGCCCGATGCATCCTCGCAGCCGCGTGCGACATTTCAGAGTGACGAACGCCCCGGCGCATTCTGCCTCATCGCGCTCAACCGCCAGCATTTCGAAGACCTGGCCACCTTCGACAGCTGCTACCAAAGCTCGGCGAGCCACATCCAGCAAATACCGCTTTTTGCGATTATCGAGTGAGGACATCCTGGGGTTTTTCTTTTGGCTCCACGATGACGACGTTCGAACTCTGCCGTTGCTGCACGCGGAAATTGATTTGGCTCCAGAACATCTGAAAGTAGTGAATTGCAGACAATGCGGCGCTTATCACCACCAACCAAAGAAGAGTTATCCCAAGCGTCTTGAGGGCAGGATGATTCGCGGTCAAAATCACAGCGCAGCCGGCCAGGACCTGCAAGATCATTTTCGTCTTGCCAAGCGCAGACGCCGGAATCACCAGACCTTCGGCTGAGGCAATCTCTCGAAGGCCCACCACAATGAACTCACGCCCAAGAATGATCACCACCATCCACGCTGGCACCAGATGCATCCACACCAGAGGGACAAACGCTGCTGTGATCAAAAGCTTGTCCGCGATCGGATCGAGGAGAATTCCCAGAGTTGTAATCTCTCGCCTTTTTCGCGCGATGTAGCCATCCATCGCGTCGGTCGCCGCCGCAACCAACAGTATCAGGACTCCCCAAACCTCGAAACGGAACGGCAGCCCGAAAAAACGCCAATTGGGTTGTCGTGTCCACAGGACAACCACAAGCAGCGGCACAAAAAAGATTCGCAGTACTGTGAGGCTGTTGGGCAGGTTCATTGCGTTTCCGGAAAGATAGACACGACCAAGCCCTTCTGCGGGCTAGGCCGCCGTCTAGACGACTATAGTCTCCGCTTTTGATTGAGTCAACGGAAGCTGGTGTCACGTGTGAACCACTGCCGATCCGACTGATGGAAGCCTCGCTCGAATCGGCAAGCTGCTGTCGCGGCGTCATTTATCGGGCGTGCTGCCCTAGATCTGTGCAAATTTGGTGCGCGACGTCAGTGCCGTCCGCTTCCAGCCCCGTCGCATTTCGAGCGTTCTTATGTGCCTCTAAGATACAGATTCAACGATCGTTAGAGAATTGACACTTGAAGGGCTACCAGCGGCATCAGGGAATCGCCGGCCTGAGACGATTGTCCGTGGCCCGGCTTTTCCACAGTGTTTTACACAGGATCGGGCTCCCGGTTCTACCTGGGAGCGCTACACGATTCTTAGTCACGGTCTCGGCGAGCTTGCTGGCGGCCGCTTTGATCGGACACCCAGACAGCGTATCCACCCGATCAACGGCCCGCGGTGCTCGCAAGCGACTTGTCGGTCAAACGGTGCCGGGATCACTGCGATGGCTTGATTCGACGGCGCACTTTCGACTCCGTTGAGAACCGCCGTGACCTGATAACAATAAGTCGCTCCGAGAGCGACCGTCGTATCGACGTAGCTCGTCGCGGAAAGCCCCGAAGCATTCAACTTCACGAATTGTTCAGCGCAGTTCGATGCCCGGTAGACGTTGTACGTGAGCGTCGGATTTCCCGCTGCGGAGGAACTCGCTTGCCAGGTGAGCTGGACGGTCCGCTGGCAAATCGCCGGCGTCGCGCTCAATGCGATGCCGAGCGCAATCGCAATTGCGATTCGTTTCATGGCTTCTCCTTTCTTCCCCTCTAGGGGGATCGGCACTTCTTCTCGCGCCCTCTTTGGCGCGCAAGATAAAGGCTAGCGGTGCCGTGAAAGGTGAAACGGAAATTGTCCTGTGGACTGTCGGTGTCGTGTGAAATCTCGGTCCGAAGGGCAAGTGCAGTCCGAGAAGGCAGGCCTGAGAAACTGGCAACGCTCAGCAAACGGCGGGGTTTCGAAAGGAAACGGACAATTCTCGTCGTGATTGCGTCGCGTCACTCCACGACGAATTCTTGAAGCCGCCGCGCTGCAGATTGCGGCAACTCCGCATCGAGAACCAAATGGCCATCAAGCAGTTCGGAACTCACGATCCGTCCGACCGCGTGAACGACTGAGAGACGGCGTCCGTCCGCCAAGGGCAAGCGAAGCCGCAACCTCACCAACGGATCGACGGGCATCGCCGCATCGATCCGGGCGAGCAATTCGTCCAACCCCGCGCTGGTCACGGCGGATGTGAACACATTCTCGCGGCCGTGGCCGTTTGATGTCTTCAACGCGCTCAATTCTTCGTCCTTGAGGCGGTCGATTTTGTTGAGAACGTGAATCCTCGGGCGGTCGTCGACCCCCAGCGCGCGCAGCACCTTGGTCACTTCGGCATCCTGCTCGGCGTGGTGCGGGTTTGAAATATCCGTGACGTGAAGAATCAGCGCCGCCTCTTGCACTTCTTCTAGCGTCGCACGAAAGGCGGCAATCAGGTCGGGAGGCAGGTCGCGCAGGAATCCAACCGTGTCTGATAGCAGCACGCGCCGCCGCGACGGGAGGCGAATCGCGCGTATCGTGGGATCAAGAGTGGCAAACATTTTTGAGGACGTGAGCACTCCGGCGCCGGTCAGCGCGTTGAACAGCGTAGACTTTCCAGCGTTTGTATAGCCCACGAGTGCGACCATGCCCAGCGGCACCGCTTGACGTGCACGTCTCCGCGTGGTCCGCTGGCTGCGAACGGTTTCAATGGCGCTTCGAATTTTTCGCACTCGCTCTCGAATGCGCCTTCGATCGGTTTCGAGTTTCTGTTCGCCGGGTCCTCGCGTTCCGATACCGCCACCAAGCCGCGAGAGCGCTTCGCCTCGACCGGTCAGCCTCGGCAGCAGGTAATTTAGCTGCGCGAGTTCGACCTGGAGTTGGCCCTCCCGCGTGCGCGCATGCGTGGCGAAAATATCGAGAATCAGCTGCGTGCGGTCGATCACGCGGCATCCGACCTCCTTCTCGATGTTTCGGAGCTGCACGGGCGTCAGATTGTGGTCGATGATCACGAGCGGCACGCGGCGCGCATGTGCTTCGGCCCGAATTTCATCGAGCTTGCCGCGCCCTACGAGTGTGGCGGGATCGAGCGAATCGCGCATCTGCAGAACGCTGCCAAGCACATTTGCGCCGGCGCTCTCTGCTAGCTCCTGCAACTCTTTAAGCGAATCGCGGGCGGATGCGGCGGGGACATCGGCGCCTGCTCGGCCGCCGGCGTGGCTCAGGCGTCGCACGTTTACGCCGACCAGCAACACTGGCTCTCTGCGCTCAATCGGTTGAGTAGTTTTCATCCGGTCCGGCGGTAGGCGTGGATCTGTGGTGTTCCGGTGCGACTTCTCATCTCAATACACGCATTATACGCCGCTTATCCGGATCGAGCGACCGTCTGCCCCATACCATGAGTGCCGGATTGCCTGGCGGAGGCTGATGTCGTAGGCTGTAGCGGGCCTCGGGTCCCGGTTCGTCCCATACCGCCGCAAGTCTCGGCAATCGAAGCGACCGGGCTCAGTACACATATACTCCGAGCTCTTGGCGATGGTTCGGTTGAACCACGACTTCGCCGAGCAAACATGCGTCGGGAAGTGTTGGTGTCCAACCTATCTTCCCAAGGATTTTTGCGGTCACCGATGTACGCGAGGCCGTGCTGGCGCCTTCCGGCCTGATGAACGTGCCGAAGGCGGACGCCGACAGTCCCGTGGAACATTTGCCTTGAGCGAAATCATTCGAAACGAGAATTCGGCACCTTCGAAGATTCCCCGGTACGTGGGCTACGGGCTGGCGCTCGTCTGCTTGGTATGGGTAATTCGTTACTTCCATTTCGTTCGGTTTGTGCGTGAACTGGCCGAGGTCGATTGGAAGTGGGTTTTGCTCGGCATGTCCTTCGATGTGCTGAGCTACGTCATTCAAGGGCTGCGCTGGAAATTTCTGCTCACGCCTTTCGGTCGAGTGAAACTGTCGCGCTCCATCCGAGCGGTATTCGCGGGCCTTTTCACCAACTTGATCTTCCCACTTCGCCCCGGCGAGTTCTTGCGAAGCTATCTTTTATCGAATTCGGACGACATCAAAATAGGCCGTGTGCTCGGCTCAGTGGGCGTCGAACGGCTCGTGGACTTGGTGATTGCGACGGCTTCGCTGGCAGTCGTCTCGCTCTTGGTCGATCTGCCCCGCCGATTTCAGCGCGCCGCCGACCTGCTCGGCGTGATTACGCTCGTTTTAGTGACCATCCTTGTCTTGCTCATTTTCTATCTGGAAATAAAGCTCGGCAGCAGTCCCGAACCCACGATGGCGAGGCGGCACTTGCCAGGCAAGGTAATGGGAGCGCTGATCGACCTTCACTCGATGGGCACGGCGCCGAGCTTCTACGCTTCTGTATTCACTTCAATCTTGATCCCGTTGTGCCAGGTTCTGGGTCTCTGGGCCATGATGCGGTCTTACGGTCTGCACTTGTCGTTTCTCGCTGCTGTCGTCGTGCTGCTGGTCATCAACCTAGGCGTCTCGCTTCCCAACGCGCCTGCCAATGTTGGCGCTTATCAGCTTTTCTGTGTGCTGGGTTTGAGCGTGTTCGACATTGATAGAACGGGCGCCGCCAACTTCTCCACGTTTGCTTGGTTCGCGCTCAATCTTCCCTTTGCGCTCTTGGGATTTGCGGCGCTGGTGCGGAGTGGGCTTTCCATCCGGTCGATGCGCGAGAAAGTCACCGGTATTCCGCGGCAGAATCTCAAGCCGAGCACCCAGAGCTGAACATACATCCCCAACCGCTTCACAGCTGTCATCGGCACATCGGGGTTATTTCCTTTGAAGGGCTGCCCAGCCTCCGTTATATAGTTGAGACCTAGGTCCTTGCGCTCGCAATTCCAGCCGTAGCGTCTCCGGGTGGGAGACGCAGCGCCGGCCTTCGTCGCCGTAGGCGCGCAAGGATTGCCCAATATTCCATGGCTCCGGACATCAGCAAACATCTCGAGCGCGCGCGGCGCAGCCTCGAGAAGAACAAACTCCGCGAGGCGGTCGGAGAGTATCAGGCGGTTCTCAACGACGCCCCGAGCAATCAAGAGGCCTTGCAAGCACTGGCCGATATCCACACACGGCTGAACGAACCTGCCGTAGCGGCCCAATACTACGGCATCCAGTTTGACCGCCTGCTCGAGGCCGGCGACCACACCAAGGCCTCTGCTGTCTTCTCACGCTTTCTTCGGCCGTTCCCGCAGCCTCCTGACCGCTTGATGCGCTACGCCTCGCTCCTGCAAAAGCAAAACCGGGTCTCCGAGGCGATCGAACAATTCGGCGCCGCCGCCGAGCTCTTCCTGCAACAGCAGCGCGGTATCGAGGCCTTGGCGTGCTACGAAAGTATGGCCCTGCTCGATCCGGAGAGCGCATCACGGCATGTGATCCTAGGCGAGCTTGCGGAACGCCTCCGGCACGCCGATCTCGCCGCGCGAAGTTTTCTCCGTGCCGGGCAACTGACGCAAGCGATTGGCTCGCTCGAAGAGGCGCTCGATTATTTCGGCCGCGCCCATCAGCTCTCGCCCAACGATCGTACAGGCTCGCTCCTGTACGCGGAGGCGAAGGTTCGCAAGGGCGACGCAGAAGGAGCATTCGCGCTGCTTGAACCGCTCGCGCCGAACGACAAAGATACGACCTATCTCGCACTGTTCGGCGAAGCGCTTCTCCGCACAGGGCGACTCGATCGCGCGCGCGAGCTCTTTCAGGCCTACTATAGGCAAAAGCCAGAAGGTTTCGAGAAGCTCTTTGAGATTGCCGGCGCTTACATCCGTGCCAGCGAGGACGCCAAAGGCGCGGCATTGCTCACGGAGCTGAAAGATTGGATGCGCGCGGGCCGCCGCGAAGCCGAGCTGACATCTCAAGTCGACCGCCTCGCGGCTGCCTACCCGAAATCCCTTCCGCTGGCCCAAACGGTTGCTCGGATCTTCGAGGAACTGAATCGGGAAACGAAATATTTCGACGCTCTCGTCCGCCTCTTCGATCTCTATCTCACAGCTGGACGGATGAAGGAGGCCTGCGAGACGCTCGATCGCCTCGTTGACATCGACCCGTACGACTACCGCAATCACGAGCGCATCGCCAAGCTCGAAGGAAACGTCGACCCGGCTTTCTTGCAGAGTATTCTTTCGCGTGCAGCCAAAGCTGCGACCGTGTCTACGAGAACCGATGGCTTCACGGGCGCCGGATCGGAGATCGCCGCAACCGCGGGGCCTGTCTCTGAAGAAGTTCGCGCGCAGCAGGCGCTCGAGGACCTGATCGTTCAGGTGGAAATCTTTCTCCAGTATTCGTTGCAGAGCAAGGCTGTGGAGCGTCTAGAGCGTATCGCGGAACTCTTCCCGGGCGAAGAGGAGCGAAACGAACGCCTTCGTTCGCTCTACGAGCGGGCCAATTGGTGGCCCAAGGGTGTTCCGATTAAGCCCGCGCCTGCTCCGACCCCACCGCCGCCGGCTGCTCCCATACCCGCAGCGGTTCCGGTGCCGCCTCCAGTAGCCGCGCCCACGCCTGCGGATACGCATCGGGACCTCGCTGCAATCGCCGAAATTAACCGATTGATGTACCGGCAACAGACGCCTCGTGAAGTAGCGGGAACCACCGCTGCCGAGATCGGAAAATATCTCGGGGTCACTCGCTGCCTGATCGCCGTCGGTGCCGCGGGCGAAGGAGCTCATCAGTTGACGGCTGAATACTCCACTCCGGGTGTTCCCGCCGTGGGCGTCTCGCGTATTTCCGCGATTGTTCCCCTCGTCGCGAAACTCACGCCCGACGCACTGGGAGGAATCGAGCTGCATGCCTCGAACTGCCCCGGCCTAAGAGAGCTGGGGCTCGAGACGGCTCTCGCGGTGCAACTAACGGACAAGGAGACGCAAGGGGCGTCGGGCGTGCTGCTCGTGGGCGATGCGAGCGCGCGAAAATGGAAACCGAACGAAAGTTTCTTCCTGCAAGCCGTGGGCGACCAGCTCGTGCTCTCGGTGAGCCACACGCGGTTGCGATCGCTGGTGCGTTCACTGGCAGTGGCCGATGAAAAAACGGGCCTGCTCAGCCGCGGCGCCTATATCGATTGCCTCGTGGTCGAGTCCAACCGTGCGCGCTCGCAGGGGACGCCCCTCTCGCTGATTGTGCTTCACATCGACCGCGGCGGCGACCTTCTCCGGCAGCACGGCGACGCGGCTGTCGACAAGTATGTGGAGCAGCTGGCACGGGCACTCTCTTCGGCCGTCCGCCAGACCGACATCGCCGTAAAATACACGGCTTGGTCGCTCGTATTCGTGCTGCCCAATACATCGCTCGACAACGCCCGCTCGCTTGCGGAAAAATTGCGGCAGGTCGCTGCGACCGTTCGGCCAACCTGGGAGCCGCCCGACCTCACCGTCAGCGCCATTGTTGCGGAAGCGTCTTCGCGACCGGGCGACGATACCGAAGATCGCGTCACGGAATGGATCAATCGCGCCGAAGCAGGTCTTGACGAAGCGCGCCAGCGTGGCGGCGATGCTCTCGTGCAGTTGGCGACCCCATGAGCCTGGTGTCTGCGCGATGACCTCGGGCGAATCGAAATCCAACGCACTACACGGCGAGCTGAATGGGGCGGGGCTGCGTTTCGCCATCGTCGTCAGCCAGTTCAATAGCTTCATTACGGACAGACTCCTCGCCGGCGCACTCGACGCGCTCGAACGCACGGGAGCGCCGAAGGAGCAGATCGAAATTGTCCGCGTCCCGGGCTCATTCGAGATTCCGCTTGCTGCAAAAAAGCTAGCCGCCACCGGGCGGTTCGATTCGATCATTTGCATCGGTTGCGTCCTGCGCGGCGAAACTTCGCATTACGACTACGTTTGTTCCGAGACGGCGCGCGGAATCCAACTCGCGCAACTGGATACGGGCGTTCCGATGGCGTTTTGCGTTCTTACCTGCGACACGCTCGAACAGGCGATTGATCGCGCCGGCCTGAAAGGCGGCAACAAAGGCTACGAAGCAGGGCTCGCCGCAGTCGAAATGGCCACACTTTCTCGCAAGCTGTCGAAGAAATCCTCGAATTCACGACCGGACCCACGCATCCGCTCGAATCGCCGATGACGCTCCGGCGCAAATCGCGGGAATTCGCTCTTCAGATGCTTTTTGAATGGGACATGACGCGGCAGGAACCGTCTCGCGTCGAGAAGCTTTTCTGGAAATCGGCCCGAGCCGCTGAGTCGACTCGCGACTTCGCAAACGAATTGTTCGAAGGCACGGTCGCACAGGCCGGCGAAATCGACGCGATGGTTGCGAAGCTCGCCGAAAACTGGCGCCTCGACCGCTTAGCTGCGATCGACCGCAATATTCTGCGCCTGGGGATTTACGAAATGCGCGCGGGAACAGCTCCGCCTCGGGTCATCATCGACGAAGCTCTGGAACTCGCGAAAAAATTCTCCTCGGCCGAAGCCCCGGCATTCCTAAACGGCGTGCTCGACGCCGCGCTCAAGAACTTCGCCACCTGAGAGGCCGAGCGAGCCTGCGCGCTCCCGGCTGCACTTTTACAGCATGCGCACCGAAGTCGTGATTTCGTCGAGCACCCGTCGCGTTGTCTCTGCACGCGTCGTTTCGGCATATACGCGAAGCATCGGCTCGGTTCCCGATGCGCGGACCATCGCCCAGCCTATATCTCCGAGGTAAACCTTGATGCCGTCCAGATCCTCGCGCCGCACGATCGACCAATCGAGCAGCCGCGCGAATTTCGCATCGGCAAATCGCTCGATCACCTTCTCCTTCTGGCCGTCCTTCAGCGTCAGGTCGACTCTTCCGTAGTGGTGCTCGCCGAATTCGCGATGTAGCATCGCGACCAATTCGCCCAGCCGCTTGCCGTGCCACGCCATCACCTCGGCAAGCAGCAGCGCGCTCACAGTAGCGTCGCGCTCCGGCAAATGTAGCTTTGTCGCGATGCCTCCGCTTTCTTCGCCGCCAAGCACAATGTCGCTCTGAAGCATTCGGTCGCAGACGTATTTGAACCCAACTGGCGTTTCCCACACCTTGCGCCCGAGCTTTTCCGCGATCTTGTCGACCATCTTCGTGGTGGAAAAGGATTTCACCACGTCTCCGGACAGCTTTCGCGTCCCGGCAAGGTGCCATAACAAGATGGAAAAAATCTGATGTGGCGTAATAAACGTCCCGTCGCGGTCGACAGCTCCGATGCGGTCCGCATCGCCATCGAACGCAAAGCCAGCATCGTAACCGCCTTCGCGCACGGCCTGCTGAAGCGCACCAATGTGTGGCTCGATGGGCTCTGGGTTGACACCGCCGAAACGCGGATCGCGCTCGCCACGAATTTCGCCTGCCTCGATTCCGTGACGGCGCAGCAGTTCGCGAAACAGGCCGCGGCCTGCTCCATGCATCGGATCGGTCAGAAAATGAAACTTCGAGGCGCGCAGCCGGTCCCAATCCACGAGGCCGCTGAGCGTCTCGAGATAAGGCGTACGCACGTCAAGCGAATGGATCAAATATGGGCGCGGCGGCAGTGGAGGGACTCCGTCGCGCAGTACCTTGGCGAGCTCTATCTCCACTTGCGCCACTATGGCGGCCGACGCCGAGCTCCCGTAGCTTGCTTTCAACTTGACGCCATTCCAGCGATATGGGTTGTGGCTGGCGGTGATCTGAATTCCACACGCCGCGCCGCGCTGCCGTACCATCAATGAAAGCGCCGGAGTCGGGCACGCATCCGTGGCGAGCCAAACGGGCGTTCCAGTGGCCGCCACAGTCTCCGCCGCGACACGCGCAGAATGCTCGGATTTAGATCGCGTATCGTAGCCAACGAGTATCCCGCTGCCCGGTTTCTCGGCGCGTACAGCGTAGCGCGCGATCGCCTGGACAACCTTTCGCACGTTGTCGTCCGTGAAATCCTCGTCGATGATGCCGCGCCAGCCATCGGTGCCGAACTTGATCGAGGTCGTCGTCATCGCGCGCTCAGTCTAAAGCAGGTCATTCCTCTTCTGCTGCTCGAGCCATTTCACAATCTTCCCGACATCCTGCGAGCGTTCGCGCGAGCATAACAACAGCGCATCGTCGGTCTCGACCAACACTACGTCCTTCACGCCAATCGAGGCCACGAACTTCTTCGGACTCCAGAAGTAGTTTCCGCTCGCATCCAGCGTGAACGAGGCCCCGGCGGCCACATTTTCGCCCGCATCGCTCGCCAGCAGTTCATAAACGGCTGCCCACGAACCGATATCGCTCCAGCCAATCTTCGCCGGGATCACCGAGACTCGGGGCTCGCCCGGCATGCGCGTGGCGGGTTCCATAATCGCGTAATCAACTGAAATATTCTCGAGCCGCGGATAGACACGCCGCAAGGCCGATGCATACTTCGCCGTGCTGGTTATTTTGGAGAGTTCCATAAGCGCGTAATGCGTCGCCGGAAGAAATCTCTTTAAGTTGTCCAAAAATGTGGACACCCGCCACATGAACATCCCCGCGTTCCACAAATATCTTCCGGATGCGACATATCTTCGCGCCTTTTGCAGGTCGGGCTTCTCAGTAAACCGCCGAACCGAATAGGCCATCGCCCCACGAAGTCGGCCCACCGCACCGCCGCGCTCGATGTAACCATAGCCGGTTTCAGCTCGGGTCGGCGGAATTCCAATGACGACCATGCTGCCCGGTGTTTGCGCCTGCGCGAGCGCCGCGAGGACAAGCCTCCGGTAGCTCCGGTCATCCCGAATGTACGCGTCCGACGGCAGCACGGCCATCAGCGCGTCGCCGTGCTCGCGTGTAAGATGGACGGCTGCCAGCCCGATTGCAGCAGCGGTATTGCGCCCAACCGGCTCGGACAGCACGTGCGATGCGGGGACTCCGGGAAGTTCGCGCCGCACGGCCGCCGCCTGATCCGTGTTCGTGACGACCCACACGTTGCGCGGCCGAACGAGCGACGCAAGGCGTGCCACGGTCTGCCGCACCATCGTCTCGCGGCCCACGATATTCAGGAGCTGTTTCGGCGTACGCGTACGGCTTCGCGGCCAAAATCGCGTTCCGCGCCCACCGGCAAGCAGCACGGCGCACACAGGGAGTTTCCCGGATTCGCTTCTGGAATTAGCGCTCATGCCCTGTCGTTGATGCTCGCGTTATCAGTGAAGCAGCCGCAACCATTGCTCTTCACTCACGCCCTGGCCAGCAAGAGTTCGTTTCAACTGGTTCAAATCGCCGGGAACGTATGTGCGGAGCAGCGTCGTGCGTCCTTCTGGCGCGAATTCGAATCTCCCGAGCGCTGCGGGAATGAGCCACACTTGCGCCGGGCCATACGACGCGCGTTCCGCCCCCCACAAAATTTGTCCTTTACCCTCAAGGAAAATCAGCAGATCGAAATGCTCGCGCGAAGTCGTCGCTTCAATTCGCTCAGCCATTGTCCAATGCGTCGCCGCAAAATACTTGCAAATGGCGTAGTGAGTTTCCACATTCGGGCCCCGTCGCATCGGCACGGGCTCGACTTTCCCGCCGAACTGCCTGCCAAAGCGCATTACCTCGAGCGCCTTTTCGACGTAGAGCGGGCGCGTCTGTCCTTTTGCGTCGCGCCGATTGTAATCGTAGACCCGATAGGTGAGATCGGACTGCTCCTGAATCTCGCAGAGCACGAGCCCGGGTCCGATCGTGTGCGCCGTGCCCGCAGGAACGAAAACAGCATCTCCCGCGCGAAGCGGGACGTGCTCCAAGCAGTTTTCGGCCGTACCATCCGCGATCGCGCGCCTGAAATCCTCCCTCGTCACGTTCGGCTTCAGCCCGACAAGCACCTCCGCGCCGGGTCGCGCATCGACGGCATACCACATCTCGGTCTTGCCGCGGCCGCCAGCGGCCTGTTCGTGCAACGCAGCGTACTCGTCGTCCGGATGGACCTGTACGGAAAGTTTGTCCCCGGGGAAAATGAATTTCACGAGCAAAGGAAAGTCGCTGGCGTGGTCGACCGCACTGCCCGCCCATTCGGCCGGCATCTTCGGCCACGCTTCGCCGAGCTTCCGCCCCGCGAACGGACCACTCGCAAACCGGCAGTCGTTGCCGGTCAGCCAAGCCTCGCCGATCGGCTCTGCGAGATTCGACATTTCAGGAAAATAGGGAGCAAGCGAGGGTGCACCCCACGGCCGCGGGCTGAAAATCGGCTCGAGGCGCGCAGGGCACAGGATCATCGAGTTGCGCTGGCGATCACTTTGCCTGGCTGAAGAAGCGGGCCATCCGCCGGAGTCCTTCGTCGATCCGATCCATCGACGTCGCGTACGAAAGTCGCAAAAATCCGGGCGCGCCGAATCCTTCACCCGGCACCAATGCGACATGCTCGCGTTCAAGTAGCTGCTTCGCAACCTCCGCGGCGCTCGACATCGAGCTGTTGAAGCACGCCGAGACATTCGGGAAGACGTAGAACGCTCCCGCCGGCGCCGTGCATGTCACTCCGGGAATCGCGCGAAGACCCGCCACGATTCTCTCGCGGCGCCGTGCGTACTCGGCCAGCATCACTGGGACGGATTCCATCGAGCCCGTCATCGCTGCCATCGCGGCATACTGCGCGATCGAAGTCGGATTCGACGTGGACTGGCTCTGCAGCTTGGTCATCGCCGCGATCAGCAGCTGCGGCGCCAGAGCGTAACCGATGCGCCAGCCCGTCATCGCGAACGTCTTCGACATCGAGCCGATGACGATCAGCCCCGCCTTCGATTCCGGAACGCTCGCGATAGAATACGGCTTCGCGTCGCCGTAGACGAAGTGTGAATAGCATTCGTCCGACATCAGCCACACGCCGCGCCGCTGGCAGACCTCGAAAATCTTCTGGAGCTCGCCCGCCGGAATTACGCCGCCGGTAGGATTGCTCGGCGAATTCGCAATTACGATGCGCGTCCTCGGCGTGATCGCCTTTTCGACTTGCGCCGCGCGCATGATGAATCCATCGTCCGCGTGCGTCTCCACTACCACAGGCTTGCCGCCTGCGTACTTCACGATGTCGGGATAGCTCACCCAGTAGGGCGCAGCCATCACGACCTCGTCGCCCGGATTCACGAGCGAGCAAACCGCGTTGAAAATCGCCTGCTTGCCGCCGACGGTCACAACGCATTCATTCGATTGGTACGACGAACCCAGCTCGCGCTTATGCCAGTCGCAAATCGCCTGGCGCAGCGGCGTGATGCCCGGAACCGGCGTGTACTTCGTGCGGTTTTCTTCGAGCGCCTTGATGCAGGCGCGCTTGATGTGTTCGGGTGTGGGGAAGTCGGGTTCGCCCGCGCCGAAGTCGGCTACATCGACGCCTTTCGCTTTCAGTTGGTCCGCCGCCTGCACCACCATCATTGTCGGCGAAGCGGCAATACGATTCACGCGGTCGGAAAGCTGAGTTGCCAGTTCTGTCTTCACTACTGTAGCCGGTTCCATTCGCGATTCCTTTTGCGCGACCTGTAGATGAACGAGCGGGTCTATTCTAGCTCATCAAGCGGGAGCCCGAAAATCAAAGCGGTGGAAATCCGCGCGGCCAAATTGGCTGAGAGATGCGTCCGGATGGTATTGCTGCCTGCTCAGCCCACCTTCGCGCGCAGGCGCTCTTCCACCAGCGGCGGCACCAGTCCCGTAACTGGGCCTCCGAGGCGGGCCAGCTCTTTCACAAGGCGGGAACTCAAAAAGCTGTAGGCTTCTCCGGGAATCATGAAGATGGTTTCGATTTCCGGCTCGATCTTCCGGTTCATCAACGCCATCTGCAATTCGTATTCGTAGTCGGAGACGGCGCGGATACCGCGCAGAATCACGCTGGCGTCTTGCGCGCGCGCATAATTCACCAGCAGCCCCTCGAACACGTCCACTGCGACGTTTTTCAGATCGAACGTCACGGCCTGAAGCATCTCAATACGCTCGGGAACAGGAAATAGCGGATCTTTTTCCGGGTTGCGCGCAATGGCAACGATGAGTTGATCGAAGATCGTAGCGCCGCGCTCAATCAGGTCCAGGTGTCCGTTCGTCACCGGATCGAACGAACCCGGATAGATCGCGATGACGGGCTTTTTCCGTTCAGAGGCCATATTGGCACGATTCTAACCCACAATCTTGGCGTCGTAGCCGGTTCAGTTCTTCGGTGTTGCCTGCTGCTTGTTGTACGCGTCCCAGGAAATCGAAATCAGATACGCATGGATCGCATCCGCATCAGCGGGGCTCAGCACGTCGTCCCACGGCGGCATTCCGGCGTTGATCAACGCGCCTCCGAGCACGATCTGCTTGAACGCGTCATGTGTCTCCGGTCTCATCCTCCGCAGATCAGGAGCGAGACTGCCCGGCACGTTCAGGTGGCACGAGCTGCAATGCGTGCCAAAAAGATCGGAGCCTTGCTTGATCGTCTCCGCCGACGCGCTTAGCGCTGGCGGCTGCGGAATCGGCTGGACCGGTGAAAGCAGGGCGGACATGGGGGTTTTGCCGCCGTCCAACTTAAACGCAATGATCCGGCCTTCGTTTCCGCGCTGATACGCGGCGCTCGACTCATGCACGAAATTCCACCCCCCGCCGCCCCACGCTGCCATCACGGCCACATACTGCGTTCCATCGATCGTGTACGTCATCGGCCCCGCCATGATCGAAGTTCCCACGTCGATGTCCTTCAGCATTTTTCCGGTCAGCGCGTCGTACGCGTAAAAGTGTCCCATGACCGTCCCGGTGAAGACGAGGCCGCCGGCCGTCGCCAGCGTCCCTCCGCGATCCCACCAGCCGGGCCGGTGAACGTCCCACACGGTCTTGCTTCGAAGTGGATCCCACGCGCGCAGATACGACTCGCCACTGAAAATTCCTTCCTGGCCATTCTCAGTCGCGGGAATGTAGACGAGCCCGGTCTGCGGATCCCACGACATTGGATTCCAGTTGTGCCCGCCCATCGGAGAAGGTTCGATCAACTTTTTCCCATTCGACGAATAGCGGTACGTTCGCGCGTCCGGCGCTTCGACGGGCCGTCCGGTTTTCAGGTCAACGTGATCGGCCCACGTCACGGGAACAAACTTTTCCGCAGAGAGGACCTGGCCCGTCTTTCGATCGATGATGTAGAAGAAGCCGGTCTTGGGCGCTTGCATCAGGACCTTGCGAACTTTGCCACCGATTTTGAGGTCGGCCAGCACGATCTGCTGGACCACGTCGTAATCCCATTGGTCGCCCGGTGCTTCCTGGTAGTACCAAACGAGACGGCCGGTGTCGGGATTGATGGCGAGAATTGACGCGATGAAGAGGTTGTCGCCGCCAGCGGGGCTGCGTTTCGATTGGTCGTAGTACGTGCCGTTTCCGGTGCCAAAGTAGAGCAGATTCAGTTCCGGGTCGTATGCCATGTCGCCCCAGACCGTTCCGCCGCCGCCCATAGCCCAATTGCTCTTGGGGTCCCAGGTTTTTGACGCCATTTCGAGTTCCGGATTTTCGAACGGCTTCGACGGATCACCCGGCACGGTGTAGAAACGCCACGCGAGCTTTCCGGTGTCGAGATCGTAGCCGCTGACGTAGCCGCGGGCGTCGTATTCCGCGCCGGCATTCCCGATCACGACAACCTTCCCCGCAACTTGCGGCGCTCCGGTGCTCGTGTACGCTTTTTTCTTGTCGACGATCGTGTCGACGCGCCAAATCTCGTGCCCATCGTTCGAGTCGAGCGCGATCAGATGGCCGTCGAACGAGGCGACGTAGACCTTTCCCTTCCAAACAGCCACGCCGCGATTTACTTCATCGCAGCAGGCGCGCTGATTTACGCGCAGATCGTTTTTCGGGTCGTACGTCCAAAGCTCCTTTCCAGTCTTAGCATCGAGCGCGTATACCTGGCCGACCGAACCGGACGTGTACATCACACCATCGACCACGATCGGCGTCGCTTCCAGACTGCGAACCGTGTGCGTGTCGTAGTCCCATGCGAAACCGAGGTGCGATACGTTGTCCTTATTGATCTGCGCGAGTGGAGAATAGTGGCTCTTGCCGAAGTCTCGTCCCGTTGTTAGCCACTGGTCGGGATGCTTGTCCGCGGCCATTAGCCGCTTGAGATCGATCTGGCCTCGGGCCGCGGCCTGAGATCGATCCCCGCGCGCCGGTGCAACTCGTGCTCCGTAATTTCCCAGCGCGAAAATTGCCGCTACCGCGGCTATCGCGCCGAGCGCTTTCGATTTGGCCCCCATGACGTGTCCCCCGGTTGAGCGTGGCCGCAAACTAATGCGCGTAGTGAAACCACGGTGACGGCATGTTGTAGGGCACGCCGATGAATACCGCTTCGATCTTCTGAATCTTCCCGCCGCGCAGCTTGAAAAGCTCCAGTAGGCAGAGCGTGCTCGGAGTTCGCATCGGCGATTTGATCGGCGTGCCGTCGGTTAGTGTGAAATTTTCAAGCCGTCCCGCATGATCGATGAATCCGGCCGCCATCACCAGGCCCCGCTCCTCGTCCACGAGAAAGAAGCGTCGGTCGCGCACGCGGTCGTCGTAGCGATAATTTCCCAGCTTGAATTGCTGCATGCATCCGAGGTTCGCCACCGGCATGACCTTCACAAGGTCCGGATTGTGCGTCGTCAGCAGGCCGTTTTCCCAGCGGTCGCAATCGTCGTAGAACTGCGTGAACAACGTTCCGTCGTTGAGTTGCAAGGTATTGAAGTAGCCATCGGCCAGCGCGATCATGCGCTCGCGTGGGCTCCGCTCCTCCGGCGGAACGACCTCTTCGAAAACGGGATTGCTTGTGAGCGCAGGCTTGCTCGGAAACGGGCCGCTCTCGGCCCCGCTGCGCCGGATCAGGATCTCCGCTTCGGAAATTCTTGAGTCGACCACCTTCAAGCGCAGTGCGAATATCGAAACGGTGTTGGTTTCCTCGACGATTCCGTAAGAGCCGACCGCGCCGTTAGCGGGATCGGCCGTGCGAAGGTTGTACGGTCCGAGGCCGGTGATCGTTCCCCACACGCCGTCCCCGATCGGCATCTCCACGTTGTTCTCGGAATACCGGATTCCCTTCGCGAGCGGCAGCCGCGACGGGTCCTTGGCTTTGAGCGCCGCAAGATATTGATCGAGAAATCCGTAGAGGCACTGCCGGTCGCAGCTCGGTGGCACCAAATTCTGCGCATTTGCCCGGCCCGTTCCGAGAACTGAAACTCCAAGAATCGCAAGCGCTGCACACACACCCGCGCTCAGCAAAATTTTCCGCATGGTTTTCCCCCTCCGCATGGTCGGCGGGAAGATACTACAACACAATAAAACTACAAGCGGTTTCGAGAATCGGTCGGTTCGATGTGGTCAAAGTTGACGGCGCAGCGGGGCGCCAAACTCGTTCGATGTGAGGCTAGTCTATTCATCCACATAGGTAGCAATTTTGAGCGTTTTTCTGCACAGGAACACGCCCTTAGGGGGCCTTAGATGGCAAAAACGCGCAGTTAGACGCTCCTGCGGGGCCTGCTCGGCAACTAGCGCCGGTCCAGCGCCGGGTGGCGCACATCGCGACCGGCGACGAAGTAGATCACGTCTTCGGCGATGTTGGTCGCGTGGTCGCCGATGCGCTCGAGATTCTTGGCGACGAGAATCAATTCGAATGCCGCGAACACCACTGCCGAATTTTCCATCATGTAGGTAAGCAGCTCGCGGAAGAGCTGATCGCGCAAGCGGTCAACCTGATCGTCGCGCTGCAGCACGCTGCGCGCGAGCTCCGGGTCGCCGCGCACGACAGCATTGAGGCTATCGCGGACCATTCCTTCGGCCAGTTCGCTCATGCGCGGCAGATCGACATAGGGCTTCACCTGCGGGTGGCGCAAAATGCGCATCGCCGACTGCGCGATGTTTACGGCCTGGTCGCCGATCCGCTCGAGATCGCCATTGATGCGCGAGACGGCGAGCAAAAACCGCAAATCGGCGGCCATCGGCGCCTGCAGAGCAAGCAAACGCTGGACGCGGTCGTCGATCTCGATCTGCATCTCGTTGATGGCGTCCTCTTCGCCAAGCACGGTTTCGGCGAGATGTTCATCCGCGTCGAGCACGGCGTGCACCGCCTGATGGACCGCGCGCTCGGCGAGGCTTCCCATCCACAGGAGCCGCTGCTTCAGTTCCTCCAGATCGCGTTCGAAATGGCGTTCCATGAACCCTTAGTCCCTTCCGGCCCTTGCCGCTGCAGCGGGCGGACAGATCATCCGAAGCGGCCCGTAATGTACGCCTCGGTACGGGGATCCTGAGGCGTGGTGAACAGCTTCGACGTTTCGTTGTGCTCGATCAGCTTGCCGTCGAGCATGAATGCCGTGAAGTCGCTGGCGCGGGCCGCCTGCTGCATATTGTGCGTGACGATCGCCATCGTACAGCTATCTTTCAATTGGAACATCAGCTCTTCGATCTTCGCCGTGGTCACCGGATCGAGCGCCGAACACGGTTCGTCAAGAAGCAGGACCTCGGGATCGACGGCCAGGGCTCGCGCGATGCACAGCCGCTGCTGCTGTCCGCCGGAAAGCGCGAACGCAGACTTGTGAAGCGCGTCTTTCACTTCTTCCCAGAGCGCCGCGCGCTTCAAGCTGTGCTCCACAAGATCGTCAAGCCGCCCGCTATAGCCGTTGATTCTCAGTCCGTAGGCCACGTTGTCGTAAATCGATTTCGGGAAGGGGTTCGGCCGCTGAAACACCATGCCGACGCGCCGACGAAGTTTGACCACGTCCATATTGAGAATACTTTGTCCGTCGAGAAGTATGTTGCCAACAACGCGCGTGTTCCGGATTGTCTCATTCATCCGGTTAAGCGTGCGAAGAAACGTGGACTTCCCGCAGCCGGAGGGACCGATCAACGCCGTCACCTTGTTCTTCGGGATCTTCAGGTTGAGGCCGAAGACCGCCTGTTTCGCGCCGTAGTAAAAATTGAGATCCGAAATCTCGAAGCGCACCGAAGCCTCCTTCTCGTGCGCCGCTGAGGGTCTTTCGGCGACCCTCATCTGGTGAGCTAATTGTGCGGCGGTGGCGTTATTTCCTTGACTCGCTGCAGCCATGATTATGAACTCCGGGGCATGCCGCGGCGGCCCAAGGCCATCCGGCAGCCCAAATTCGCAAGCAAAACTATCGCTAGCAGGACCAACCCTGCCGCCCACGCTTGGCGGTGCCAATCATCGTAAGCGGAAATTGCGTACTCGTAAATCATCAAAGGGAGCGCCGCTGTTGGTTGAGACCATCCTGGACTCCAGAAGCGATTACCCAAAGCGGTGAACAGCAAAGGCGCGGTCTCTCCGGCAACGCGAGCCAGCGAAAGCAGCATCCCGGTGATGATGCCCCCAGCCGCTGCCGGCAAGACGACAGTCGCAATCGTGCGCCACTTGCTTGCACCGAGAGCCATCGCTCCTTCGCGCAAGCTCCCGGGAACGGCACGAAGGAATTCCTCGGTGGCCCGCAAGGTGATCGGGACAACCATGATGCCCAGTGCCAAGCCGCCTGCAAGCGTGGAGAAATGCTTGACGGGCGCAACAGCAAGAGAATAGGCGAAAATGCCGATCACGATGGAGGGAACGCCGTTCAGCAGGTCCGTGGTGTAGCGAATCACGAAGGCGAACGCTTTCCCTCCGAACTCCGCCAAATACACACCCGCCATCAGACCAACCGGCAAGCCGATCAAGGCGGCCAAGAAGAGAAGTTTCAAACTTCCGATGATGGCATTCGCCATGCCGCCACCCGACTCGCCCACTGGCGTGGGCAGCCGCGTGAAGAAAGCCCAGTTCAGTGAGCGCCCACCGTTGTAGACAAAGTATCCAAGAATGAGAAAAAGGATGCACACGACCCCAAAGGCTGCCACACCGGTGAGCGTGAGCATCACGGCATTGACAGATTTCCGCCAGATCAGTCGCACGCTGCTCATGAGGGGTGGCCACCTCCTCGCTCAGTCGCCACGATCAGAATGCGCGCGAGGCCGTTCAAGATGAACGTCATCAAGAAGAGCACGAGCCCGAGCTCGATCAGCGCGCTGAGATACAAGTCACCGGTTGCCTCAGTGAACTCATTCGCGATCACGGCCGCGATCGTATAGCCTGGCGCAAACAAAGAGGCACTGACCTTGGGATCGTTTCCGATAACCATGGTCACTGCCATCGTCTCACCCAATGCGCGTGCCAGCGCCAAAAAAACCGACCCCATAATTCCCGTGCGGGCCCACGGCACGACGACCTGCCAGGTAGCCTCCCATCGCGTGGCGCCCAGCGCAAGCGCCGCTTCTCTCTGGTCACCGGGAACCGTGAGCAGAACTTCGCGGGAGACGGAGATGATGAATGGGACAACCATGATCGCCAGCACGATCCCGGCCGTGAGGAATCCGACTCCGTAGTTCGGACCGCCAAATAGTGGCAACTTTCCCAGGACAGCTTTTAGAGCGGGCCCTATCACGGTGCGCATGAGCGGTACCACCACGAAGATTCCGAGCAGTCCGTAGATCACGCTCGGAATGGCTGCCAGCAGGTCGATCAGAAAGGCTATGCCATCGCTTAGCCTTCGAGGCGCGAGTTCCGCCAGGAAGACTGCGGCCGCGAGCCCCAGAGGGACCGCGATCATCAGGGAGACCACGGAGGTCACGAGGGTTCCATAAATAAATGGCAGGGCCCCAAAATGATCAAAGATGGGGTCCCAGGTGCGGGTCCAGAAAAAATCCCAGCCGAATTTCGCGCGCGAAAGACGCGAGTCCATCCAGAGTTCGTAGACGAGCAGCGAGGTGATCAATAGAATTGCCGCTGCAAAAACAAGGGTGACGACATGGGCTATCTCGTCACCATCCCGCAGGCGGCGAATAAACGCGCGCGGCCCTACTTCTGGCGGGGCCGCGCGGTCAATTGTGGTGGCTGTTGTAGACACGCTATTGGATCAGCGAAATGGCCTTCATCTCTTTTTCAACAACAGGCTTCGGCAGTTTGGCATAGGACAGAGTTTCATTATAGGTCTGCCCATCCGTCATCATCCACTTAAGGAAGCCCTTGACGGCATCACGTTTCGCCGCGTCGTCGATCTTCGCGGGAATCAAGAGCCACGTGAAGCTGGAGACCGGATACGCTGCCGCACCGGGAGTGTTGGTGATCGACACGCGGAAGTCATCCGGCATGTCTTTCGCAGCGCCCGCCGCCGCGGCCGTTACGCCGGCCAAATCCGCTTTCAGGAATTTGCCAGCCGCATTTTGCACCTTGCCGAACGGAATGCTGTTCTGCAGCGCGTAGATCAATTCGATGTACCCGATCGAGTTCGGAGTCTGCTTAACCAATCCGGAAACTCCCTCGTTACCCTTACCTCCGAGGCCGACCGGCCAATTCACCGACGTACCTTTCCCGACCTTGTTCTTCCAGTCCTCGCTGATTTTGGAGAGGAAGTCGGTCCATATGTAAGTCGTTCCGCTGCCGTCGGATCGGTGCACGACCACAATGTCGGCGTTCGGCAGGTTAACGCCCTTATTCGCGTTCGCAATCTCGGGGTCGTTCCACTTCGTAATCGTTCCCAGGTAGATGCCAGCCAACGCCTTCTGCGTGAAATTCAATTCCGCCGTAACGCCCGGAACATTGTAGCTTGGCACGTCGGCCCCTAGAACAGTCGGAAAGTGCAAGATCTTGAACCCAGCTTGTGCGAGCTGCTCATCGGACATCGGTCCGTCCGATGCGCCGAAATCGACTGTGTGGGCCAGAACCTGACGGATTCCGCCGCCCGAACCGATCGATTGATAGTTGATCTGAATATTGGGGTGCTCGTTGTGGTAGACGTCAAACCACTTGGAGTAGATGGGGTAGGGAAACGTCGCACCAGCCGCGTTTAGGAGCAGCGTATTACCTTGCGCGCTTACTGTGGCGGCGAGGCACAGCAAGAGCAGCGATGAAAGTACTATCTTTTTCATAGTTCGGGATGTCTCCTTCGTCTGATTATCGTTTCTCGGTTGTTACAACCGCGTTACATCGCCGAGAATTCGGCGTGAAAACGCTGGTTTCGGCGGTCTGCCCCCGTGCATCCGCCTTTTTTCCACAGGGATACGCGTCCCCGTTCGAGTGCCTCTATAGACCGAATATGTCTATGAACGATGAATGGACTGTAAAAGATGGGCGACTAACCGTCGGCAGCGCGGGCTTTTTCGGAGCGCGGATCGACGTTCCGCCCTCTGCCATGCCGCACTTCGAGTCCTCGCAACCAGAAAAGTATGTCCTCGGCGATGTTCGTGGCGTGGTCAGCGATGCGTTCGAGATTACGGGAAGCCAGAATCCACTGGAGATTGGGAGGGGCCACTGCCGGATCGTCGCCGATGCCGGCGAGCAGCACTTCGAACACCCGGTCGCGGTATTGATCCACGACGTCGTCGCTTTCCAGCACCTGCGTGGCGAGATCGACGTTTTCGTAGATCAAAGCGCCGAGGCATTTCGAAACCATGGCGCGAACGGCGGCGGTCATCGGCTCCAGCTCTTCCGGAATGCGCACTTGGCCCATGGTCGCAAGCGAAACGGAGCGCTCCGCCAGGTTGACAGCCAGGTCGCCCATTCGTTCGAGGTCGTTATTGATCTTGAGCGCGGCGACCACTAGGCGGACGTCGGCGTCGAGCAAGTTCCCGTTCCCCAGCATGCGGATCGCGTGCTCGTCGATCACGATCTCCATTTCGTTGATGCGCGGCTCGGTAAGAAACACTTCGCTCGCGAGGCGCTCGTCCCTGCTCAAAAGCGCGCCGAGCGCACGGTTCACGGACGCTTCGACCGTGCGCGCCTGCGAGACCAGATAGTTCATCAGCACCGTCTGCAAAATCCCCTCGCCACCCGATTTCGCTACAGCCATTTGCGATCTCCCAAGGTCAACTGCCGTCCGAGTCTCTAATAGCCCGTTTGCAGGATTCGACACGCGTATTGCAAGCGTGTGACATGCACGTAAAACCTTCGCGACATCGCAAGAAGGTCAGGTGATGAGAGCGACGGAGAAGGAAAATTTCGAACCGTGCCCGACTTCGCTTTCGACGCACAGGCGCCCGCCGTGGGCCTCGACGATATGCTTGGCAATGGAGAGGCCGAGCCCGGTGCCGCCGGCCTCGCGCGAACGGCCCGCGTCGACACGATAGAAGCGTTCGAAAATCCGTTCCTGCTCCGCGAGCGGAATCCCGATGCCGGTGTCTTCGACCGTGACCACGGCTTCGCGGGCGCCGGATGTCGCGCTGACCTTGATGTGGCCGCCCGCGGGCGTGTACTGCACTGCGTTGTCGAGCAGGTTCTGCAACACATCCCGCAACAAGGTGGCGTCTCCGCGGACCGCGGGTAAGCCGGGTGGAACGTCCGTTTCGAGCGCGATCTGCTTTCGGCTGGCTTTCAGTAGCGTAGTCTCAGTGCAGCGTTCGACGATCTCGAACAAATGGACCGGGCCAAATTCCAGCTCGAGTTTTCCGGCTTCGATGCGCGCGAGCTTCAACAGGTCGTTTGTCAGCGTCGCGAGACGCGCAGCATGATCGCGAATGATTTCGAGAAAACGCCGGTTGTGCTGAGGGTCTTCGAGAGCGCCGGCCAGGAGCGTTTCCGCGAATCCCTGAATTGCGGTCAGGGGCGTTTTGAATTCGTGCGAAACATTGGCGACGAAATCCTGCCGCACTCTTTCGAGCCGTCGCAATTCGGTGACCTCATGCAAAACAACGACGGCGCCCGACGGCCTTTCAGGATTCGCCGGTGAGGCATTTTCGAGCGCCTGGACCGGCGTGGCGGTGATGGAAAACGTGCGCTGCTGGACAATGCCCACCGCCATGTCGGTGCGAAGCCCTTCTTCCCCGTGCAGGGCGCGGCGGATCAAGCTGAGGAGGTCGGAATTGCGAACGACCTCGATCAGCGGACGGCCTTCGATCAGCGCGGGATCCAAATTCAAAATCTCTGAAAAGGCGCGATTGGAGAAGACGACCCGCTCATTCGCGTCGATGACGGCAACGCCTTCCACCATGCTTCGCAAAATAGCGCTCGACTGATTGCGTTCGCCGCTCAACGACCGGATCGTGGCGTCCATGCGCGCGGCTGTATCGTTGAGCGCGTGCGCCAGCTCGGCGAGCTCGTCACGCGGTCCCTCGGCCGGCAAAGGCCGGAAATCGCCTTCCGCGATTCGGCGCGAAAACGCCGTCAGCCGCTCGATGCGCGCTGCGAGCCTCTGGAAATAGAGAAGCGAAATGATCCCACCGAGAACCAGGATGAGAAGTGACGCCCCGAAAATTTTTCTCCGAAGTTCTGAGACCGAGGCATCCACTTCCGCCAGTGGGAGCGCCATGCGCAAGATGAGGGGAGTACCGGCGCGCGATCGGGACCGCACCGCGTAGTAGACGAAATCGCTTCCGAGCGCCGAGCTATAGCGCACTGAATGGCCCGCGCCCGACGTGAGCGCTCGCTGGACTTCCGGCTGCGAGAGATGACTCTCGGGAGTCCCGGATTCCGGGGCCGAATCGGCCAGCAGATTTCCCGCGCCGTCAATTACCGTGACTCGCGCGCCACTTTGCGCCATCCAGCGCGCCCAGGACTCAAGCTCACTCGGATTGTCAAAATCAGGCGGGCGGGCTTGCGCGACACTCAGAAGCGATGCAAGACGGCCCTCGGCGGAGTGGATGTGATCCCGGCGCAGAACATAGGAGGAGTACAGGCCTACGGCGAGGAGCACGATCAACAGCAGGCCAAGATAGGTGAGACCGAGCTTCCAGAAAAGCTTAGCTCGCACGGGTTTCGAAAAGGTAGCCAGCCCCCCGAATCGTCTTCATATACGCTGGATGCTGCGGATCGGATTCGATTTTTTCCCGCAGCCGGCGCACGTAGACGTCCACGCTGCGCGGCGTGACGAACCGTTCCGTGCCCCACACGCCGTCGAGCAGCTGATCGCGCGAGAACACGCGATTCGGCCGCGCGGCCAGGAAGTATAACAGGCGGAACTCGAGCGTGCTCATCGGAACGGGCTTGCCGGCGCGAGTGACTCGGTAGGCGGCCGGGTCGATGCGCAGCCCGCCGATTTCGATCAACTTCTCGGATGGCGTCCCCGGTTCGGTGCGGCGCAATAGTGCCTTTACGCGAGCGGCGAGTTCGCGCGGGCTGAACGGTTTGGTCACGTAATCGTCGGCGCCCAGTTCAAGCCCCACGATTTTGTCCGCCTCTTCGCCCTTCGCGGTCAAGATCAGTATGGGCAGGCGATTCAGGCTGACGTCCTTGCGGACTTCCTTGCAGATCTCGAGCCCTGAAAGTTTCGGCAACATCAAATCCAATACCAGCAAATCGGGGGGCGTCTTGCGGATTTGCGCGAGGCCGGTGGCACCGTCCCCGGTCGCGGCCACTTGGAAACCATCCTTCTCCAAGTTGTACTTCACCAGCTCGACGATGTCTTTGTCGTCTTCGATTACGAGAACGCGCTTCATCGATGCTTTGTTGTTGAAGGTTCACTTTCAACATACGGGAAATCGTGTCCTGGAAGCAAGGGAGTGAAAGCGGTAACTAGCGCTTTTAACCCGGCATTAACATCGTCCCATACCGGACCGAGCGGTCCACCCTGAAACAGCGTCGCCGAGCTAGACAACGTGTTCCCTAGCGGAACATCTATAAACCGCTGGAGCGCTGAGACTTGTGGCGCCGCCAGCCGTCCCCGTTTGGGCGCGATTCTGCACAGCAACAGGCGCAAGAATCGATAGACGCCCACGCGTTTTCGGGTCGATTTGTGCTTTTGGGGGACGAAAAGCAAGTGCCGGGAAAGACCAGGTGTGCAAGGCTCCTCCCGCCATGGGCGAGCCGCACGTGTGTGTGTCTCTCGATCCTCGCGTCGATTTCGGCTCCCGCGTGGCCTCAGCAAAAAATCTGGCGATCTGACGAACGCGAGCCTCGAAGACCTCATGAACATCGAGGTGGTCTCGGTCACGAAAACCGAGCAGAAACTCTCGCGGACAGCCTCAGCGGTATTCGTCGTCACGCAAGAAGATATTCGCCGCTCAGGCGCGCTCAATATTCCTGATTTGCTGCGGATGGTGCCTGGAATCGATGTCGCTCAGATCGACGCCAACACCTGGGCGATCAGCGCGCGCGGATTCAACGCGCGGTTCGCTAACGAAATGTTCGTGATGGTGGATGGCCGGAGCGTTTACACGGATACGTTCGGCGGAGTGTTCTGGGACGTACTGAATCTGCCGCTCGACGACATCGAGCGCATCGAGGTGATTCGCGGACCCGGTGGCTCGGTCTGGGGGGCAAACGCCGTCAACGGCGTGGTCAACATCGTCACCAAGAAAGCGTCCGAAACGCGTGGCGTGCTCCTCACATCAGGCGGAGGAAATGTTCAGCAGGGGTTCGGGACGGTTCAATACGGCGGCAATCTGGGCGATTCGACACAGTTCCGTGCGTACACAAGTTACTTCAACAGCAATCACTTTCCTGGAATTTCGGACGTTGATGGCGGCGACGGATGGCATTCCCTCCAAGGCGGCTTTCGAACCGATTCTTCGGTCACTTCCAAGGACAATCTCGCATTCCAAGGAGTCATCTATGTCAACCGCGAAGGCCAGCCTAGCTACACTCTTCCCTCCGTCACAACTCCTACGACGATTCCGATTGAGCTCAGAGTAAATCTCGACGGCGGTTTCGTTGAGGGCACGTGGAACCGCCAGTACTCGCCTCATTCCGACACGACCCTGCAGTTCTCCTACGATCAGTACGAGCGCAACGACCAATTGCGAGACGCGCGCCGAACGTTCGATCTCACGTTTCAACACCATCTTCGTATAGCGGACAGGCACGACCTTGTGTGGGGACTCGAGTTTCGCGATTCGAGTTCGAGCACCGACGGCAACCTATTCATTTCGCTGGTTCCGCCAGTCCGACACACGCAGCTCTACGGCATGTTTGCGCAGGACGATATCTCGATGCTGGACGACCAACTGCACGTAATGCTCGGTACCAAGCTTGAAGACAACTACTACACCGGCTTCAACCTGATGCCCAGCGCTCGCGCCGCTTGGATGCCTACACGGAACCAAACACTCTGGGCCGCCGTGTCCGACGCGGTCCGGTCGCCGGCGGACCTGGATACCGGCATCCGTGCCGGCATATCCACGTTTCGTGAGCCGGATGGGACGCCGGCCGTTGTAACGCTCACGGGAAATCCAAAGCTCGATGATGAAGCGCTGATCGCTTATGAGCTTGGCTACCGACGATTGATTTCAGACCGGCTTTCCCTGGACTTCGCAGCCTATTACAACAACTACCGCCATCAGGAGACTTTCGAGCCTGCTGCTCCATTCCTCGTTGACACGCCTGCTCCGAGCCACTTCGTTGTACCCATCCTCTTCGCGAATTTGATGCATGGCGAGACACATGACCTCGAGGCCGCCGCCAACTGGAAAGTGACGAATCGCTGGAGCCTGAGCTCAGGATACGCCTTCGAAGAGATCCACATGCGCCTGGCGCCGGGAAGTCATGACACGACTTCTGTGAGTGCCGCGCAAGGGAGCAGTCCAGACCACTCCACTCAGCTTCGTTCGCATTTGATTCTGCCGCATGGTCTTAGCTGGGACTCGTCCGCGTATTTCGTCGACCGGCTAACCGATCCGATCGTGCCCGCGTACACCAGAGTGGATTCCGGCTTGGCGTGGCACTTCGCGGAAGGCGCTCGCCTGAGTGTTTTCGGTCAAAACCTGGTCCGGGATCACCACATGGAATTTGTGGACACCAACAGAAGCATACAGACAACGCTGACCAAGCGCGGAGTGTACGCCGAACTGAGCTGGCAGTTTTGATGTGGATCGAAAGCCCTTGATCGCTCTCGGCACAACCCGACACCACTCCCGGATCGCGGCTCGCGCATCGCAAAATGTGGTTCTGGCCGCCGTTCTGATTGTCGTCGCGCCGTTTACGCGCGCGCAGGATTCGCCGCCGAGTGAGTATCAACTCAAAGCGGCTTTCCTCTTCAGCTTCGCGAAATTCGTCGATTGGCCGCCTCGCAGTTTTGCGTCGCAGCAGTCCCCGTTTGCGATCTGCATTCTGGGAGCGGATCCCTTCGGAACTGCAATCGACGACACTCTGCGAGGCAAAACCATCGGAGAGCATCCGGTGGTGATTGAGCGCGTCAAAGAGCCCTCAAACGTGCGCCACTGCCAGATCCTTTTCATCAGCTCCGCGGAAAAGCACCGTCTTGCGGAAATCTTGATGGCACTGCAGGGCGCAAACATCTTGATCGTAGGAGAAAGCGAGCACTTCGCCGATTCCGGCGGCACGATTGAGCTCATGCTCGAGCAAAACCACATCCGCTTCGCGATCAATACCGATGCGGCTGAAAGCTCCGGCCTGCGCATCAGCTCCAAACTGCTAGCGCTGGCGAAAGTCGTCCACAACCCGGCCGAGACTGGAAAGAATTGACGTGAACTCACGACCGCGCCGCTCGATTCGAAGAAAATTGACGCTTATCGTTCTCGTCACCTGCGGCGCATCCATTTTCCTCGCGTGTGCCGCAATCGCGGCCTACGACATCGCGACCTTCCGCCGTGAGCTCCACAGTGAATTGTCCACCGTCGCTCGAATGACCGGTTCCAATCTGACTGCGGCACTTGCGTTCGGCGATTCGAAGGCTGCGGGCGAAACGCTCGGCTCGCTTGCGAAGCAGCCGCACATCGTAGTGGCCTGCGTCTACTTGCCCAATGGAAGTATCTTTGCGAAATATGAGCATGGCAGCGTTGGTACCGATTGTTCTCCCTCCTCGCCGACCCTGAAACAAACCTTGTTTGCGTCTGGCTACGTTTCCGACACCGAGCCAATCGAATTGAATGGCGAACGCGTCGGCACGATCATTGTAAAGTCCGATCTCGAAGCGCTTCACGCGCGTACAGCGCGTTTCGTGGGAATCATCGATGTCGTCAGCCTTCTCTCGCTGGCAACCGCCTATCTGCTGGCTTCGCGCCTGCAGCGCCTGATCTCCGTACCGGTCGGTGACCTCGCTAAGACCGCCGCTGCTGTCTCGGCACGGAAGGATTACTCACTGCGGGCGACGAAAACAACGGACGACGAAATTGGGTCTCTCGTCGACGGCTTCAACGAAATGCTCGGCCGGATTCAGCAGCACGAGGCAGCCCTGCGTGCGGCACGCGACGAACTTGAAGTCCGCGTCAACGAGCGAACCAGCGAACTACGTAGGGAAATTGCGGAGCGCAAACAGGCAGAAGGCGCATTGCGGGAGAGCGAGGAACGTTTCCGTTTGGCCATGGAAGAAGGGCCGCTCGGCATCGGTCTGATCCGAAAGGATTTTCGTTTCATAAAAGTAAATCGGGCATTGTGCGAGACGCTCAGGTATTCAGAAGAAGAGTTCTCCAGTCTCACGATGCTGGCAGTGGTGCATCCCGACGAAGTCGAAAAGATCATTCAGAAGGCCGAAAAGCATTTCAGCGATGAGGCCACGATTCACAAAGACATCCTGGAAGCCCGGTTTATCACCAAGAGCGGCGAAATCCTCTGGATCGGCTTGAGCGTCAGCCCCGTGCGCGACTCCAACGGCCGTTTGCTCTACGGGCTGGCAATCATGGAGAACATTACCGAACGGAAGGCCGCCGAAAAGACTCTCCTGCGCGCGAAAGAAACTGCCGAAGCTGCCAGCCGCGCCAAGAGCGAATTCCTCGCCAACATGAGCCACGAGATCCGCACGCCCATGAACGGAATCATCGGAATGACCGAGCTGACTCTCGATACGACTCTTACTTCCGAGCAGCGCGAATACCTTGACATGGTGAAGGCCTCGGCACATTCCCTGATGACCGTCATCAACGATGTCCTGGACTTCTCAAAAATAGAGGCGGGCAAGCTCGAAGTGGAGATGGCTGATTTCCACCTCCAGCAGGGCCTGGGAGAAACGCTAAAAGCCATGGCCTTCCGCGCTCACCAAAAGGGATTGGAACTGGCGTGGCGAGTGGGCCCCGATATTCCCCAGACTCTCCGCGGCGACATTGGCCGTTTGCGTCAGGTGCTTGTCAATCTCGTCGGCAATTCCGTGAAATTCACCGAACGCGGTGAGATTGTGGTCAGCGTCGAGAAGGAGGCCGAAGATGCCAGCGGAATCACGCTTCATTTCCAGGTTCGCGATACAGGTATCGGCATACCGAAAGATAAGCAGCAGATCATCTTCGACTCCTTCACACAGGTTGACAGTTCCGCGACGCGAAAATATGGCGGTACGGGCCTCGGTCTGGCAATCACGTCGCGACTGGTCCAGTTGATGGGGGGCCGCATTGGGGTCGAAAGCGAAGAAGGCCGCGGCAGCACATTTCATTTCACGGTCAGGCTCGGACTGGCCGAGCAGCCGGACCAGCCGGCCGTGGTATCCGATCAGAGCCTCGTCGCCCATCTGCCGGTCCTCGTCGTCGACGACAACGAAACCAATCGGCGCATCCTTCTCGAGCAGCTCTCGCGATGGGGAATGCGCCCGGAAGCAGCCGATGGCGGGACTGCGGCCTTTGCCGCGCTGCTCGCCGCCCATTTGGAGAACCGGCCATTCCGGCTCGTGATCACCGACATGCGCATGCCCGGAATGGACGGATGCGCGCTCGCCGAGCGAATTCGCGCCACAACTGCCATCGCCGATACTCCCATTCTCATGCTCAGTTCCGCGGGATTGCCCGGCGAAGCGACCCGGTGCGCCGAAGTTTCCGTCTCGGCCTATCTGAACAAGCCCGTGCAGCCCTCTGAACTTCTGGACGCGATCATGAACGCTCTATTCACTCCGGGCACAGAGAAAGAAATTCCTGCTCCGGACGCTGACGCCGCCGTCGCCGGCGCCGAAGGTCAGAGGGTCCTTCTCGTGGAGGACAATGCGGTCAATCGAAGGCTGGCGACGGTTCTTCTCCAAAAGCACGCGTACAAGGTCATTGCCGCTGAAAACGGCCAAGAGGCCCTCGACATTCTCGAGCGCGAACGCATCCACACGATCTTGATGGACGTGCAGATGCCCGTAATGGACGGCTTCGAAGCGATTCGCGCAATTCGCGCCCGTGAGCAAACTACCGGCGCCCACATGCCCATCGTAGCCTTGACTGCTCACGCGATGAAGGGCGATCGCGAGCGGTGCCTGGCAGCGGGCGCCGACGAGTACGTCGCTAAGCCGATTCGCATTGCCGAATTGCTCGAAGCGATGAATCGAGCGGCGGCCGCGAGGATCGCGCCGCCGGCGCAATCGCGCGCAGAATTGTTGCCCGCGCTCGATTTCGAGGCTGCTCTCGCACGCGTCGACGGCGATCGCTTGCTTCTCGAAGAACTCTGCCGGCTGTTCGGCGAAGAGTGCACGCGCAATCTGTCCTCTCTTGAAGGGGCGCACGAAGCCTGCGACGCCCAGACGGTCGCAGCTCTGGCGCACGCGATCAAGGGAGCCGCGGCCAGCGTCGGTGCGTATCGGCTTTCGCGTGCCGCCTTCGAACTGGAAAGGTCCGCGAACGCACGAGATGCGGCAAATTGCGGACGGCTCGTGAATCAATTGCGGGCGGAGTTCAGTCGTCTCAAGCCTGAACTTGAGGCACTCTCTCGAAAGGTGACGCGTTGACCCGCTCGCGAGGTCGGCGAAGGCCATGACGGAACCAAACAATGCGCGAAACAAAATTCTGGTTGCCGAGGACGACCCCGTATCCCGTCGCATCCTGCAGGCGTTTCTCGCGAAGTGGGGTTATGACGTGATATCGGTGGTCGACGGCACCGAGGCTGCCAAGATTCTCGCTGGCGACGACGCGCCACGCCTCGCGATCCTGGATTGGATGATGCCCGGCATCGAGGGCCCGCAAGTCTGCAGGCGCGTGCGGGAGAGAACCGACCGACCCTACACCTACATTCTGCTGCTCACAGCGCGTATGCAGAAGGCGGACATTTTCGAGGGACTCGAGTCCGGCGCGGATGATTACCTGACGAAGCCGTTCGACGCACAGGAACTTCGCGCGCGCCTTCACGTCGGCCAGCGAATCCTCGATCTGCAATCCAGCCTAATCGACGCGCGAGAGGCGCTGCGATTCCAGGCGACGCACGATCCGCTGACCGGCATCTGGAACCACGGTGAGGTCGTGGACGCCATCCAGCGCGAATCCGCGCGCCAAACGCGCGAACGCGGCTCCTTCGGCATCATCCTGTTGGACCTCGACCACTTCAAGCGCGTCAACGACACCTACGGCCATCTCGCCGGCGACGCGGTGTTGAGAGAAACCGCCCGCCGCATCGTCCATTCCGTCCGCCCCCTACGACACGGTCGGCCGGTATGGCGGCGAGGAATTTCTCATTGTCGCGCCAACATGCGACTTTGAAAGCGTTATGGCACTCGCTGAAAGAATCCGGCACGCAATCGGTTCGACGCCCCTCAGAAGCGATGCAGGACCGATCCATATCACCGCAAGCTGCGGCGTCTGCCTCGGCGGTTTTGATAAGCCGAGTGAGTCGCACCATCTCGTTCAGAAGGCTGACGAGGCGCTCTATCGCGCTAAACGGAACGGGCGCAACCGGTCGGAGTTGGCCGACGCTTCTGAACTCCCGCAAACGAATCTGCCGCCCAGGTTTCGCGAAAGACTAAAGTCGCGATCTCGGTAAAGTCCGCGGAGTCCGCACCTAAATCCGGACGACAAGGGCGCGCCATACGCAGGCGTATGGAAGGCCCGCGGCTTCACTTCCTAATTTTCGATGTAAATCGTTCGCGCGCAGAACATTTTGGTGTAGAGTGTGAGGCGTATGTTGAGGTAGCGACCTTGTCCACCACCACTGAGAAGGGTCAGGGAGCGACTCCCGCCAAATCCGCAGCCGCCGCCAGCGAAACGCGCCGGGACACTCTGACGATTATCGACAACCGTAACGGCCGCCAATACGAAATTCCCATCAGGAACGACACGATTCGCGCGATGGATCTGCGTCCAATCAAGATTCATGATTCCGATTTCGGAATGATGAATTACGATCCGGCGTTTTCAAACACGGCGTCCTGCATCAGCAAGATCACCTTCATCGACGGCGACAAGGGAATCCTTCGCTACCGCGGCTACTCGATCGAGGAGCTCTCGGAGAAGAGCACGTATCCGGAAACGGCCTACCTGATCCTCCATGGCGAGCTGCCCACGCAGTCGCAGCTCAAGGAATGGACCTACCACATCACGCACCACACCTTCATTCACGAGAGCATCAAGAAATTTCTCGATGGTTTTCATTACGACGCTCATCCGATGGGTATGTTGATTTCCACGGTCGCGGCGCTTTCGACCTTTTATCCCGACGCAAAAGACATCTTCAATCCTGAATCGCGCAAGAAGCAGACGTACCGGCTCATCGGAAAGATGCCGACGCTTGCCGCATTCGCCTACCGGCACAGCCTCGGCATGCCGTATGTCTATCCCGATAACGACCTGAGTTATTCCGGCAATTTTCTGAATATGCTGTTCCGCACGACGGAGCTGCAGTATCGGCCGAATCCGACGCTGGAACGCGCCCTCGATATTTTGTTCATCCTGCACGCCGACCACGAGCAAAACTGTTCGTCCACCGCCATGCGCGGCGTCGGCAGCTCGCACGTCGATCCCTATTCCGCAACCGCCGCGGCCACCGCGGCACTCTACGGGCCGTTGCACGGCGGCGCCAACGAACAGGTGCTGCGGATGCTGCTCGAAATCGGCACGGTGAACAACGTGCCGGCATACATCAAGCGCGTCAAAACGGGCGAAAAACTGTTGATGGGTTTCGGCCATCGCGTTTACAAGAACTACGACCCGCGCGCGAGGATCGTGAAAAGGATCGCCTACGAAGTTTTCGACGTGATGGGCCGCAATCCTCTCATCGATATCGCGCTCGAATGCGAGCGGATCGCGCTGGAGGATGAATACTTCGTCTCGCGCCGTCTCTATCCGAACGTCGATTTCTACACCGGCCTCATCTATCAGGCCATGGGCTTCCCGGTGACGATGTTCCCTGTCCTGTTTGCGATTCCGCGCACTTCCGGCTGGATCGCGCAATGGGAGGAGATGCTGCTCGACGCAGAGCAGAAAATCTCGCGGCCCCGGCAGGTCTATCTCGGCTACGATCTGCGCAGTTACATCCCGCTCGACCACCGCAAGTAGAGTTTGCCGGCGCGTGGAAGCCGCGGTCCTCGCCTCTCAGGCATCCCGCGGCTCGGTACCCGTACTCGCGCCAAAAGGTGTTGCATCGCAGCGGAAACTCTGGCAAAAACACTGGTCACCTGTACCCGGGACAATCCATGGAACTAACCACGCGGCAGTTTGAAAGCGCCACCATTCTCGATGTAATAGGCGACATCACTCTGTACAATTCGCCCACGATCCGAAAAACGCTTCTCGACCTTTTGAGAGGCAAGCGCGTGCCTCGCGTGATCGTGAATCTGGAAAAGGTGCGCTATATCGATAGCGCCGGAGTGGCGTCCCTGGTCGAAGGTTTGAAGCTTTCCCGGGATCTGAAATCCGGTTTCGCGCTCTACGGACTCACGAAGACCACGCGCGAGGTTCTGGAATTGACGCGGCTGATCAAAGTTTTTGAGGTTTACGATACCGAGGACGAGGCGCTGCGCGGCAAAGGCGGCGCTGCAACCGGCTGACCTCAAGAGGGCAAACGAGCTTCTGCCGTTATAGAGCTCTTCCCTTCCAAGCTCGACGATGCCATTTGCACAAGAAATCGGCGCAGCCACCATCGACACTCTCGCATACGTCGGTGAGCTCACTCGCCTCACGGCCGGCGCCGCGCGCGCCGTAGTCATCGACCCGTTCCGCGGCAGGAAAGTCCGCTATGGCCGGGCCGTGCACCAGTCCATGGCCGTCGGCGTGCAAGCCATTCCCGTGGTTTCCCTAATTTCGTTTTTTGTGGGCCTGATTCTCGCCTTGCAGGCTGCCTACGAACTCCGCCGCCTGGGCGCCCTTCATCTCGTCGCGGGCACGGTGGCTCTGTCGATGACGCGCGAGTTGGGGCCGCTGATGACGGCCGTTGTCGTGATCGGCCGATCGGGATCGGCTTTCGCAGCCGAAATCGGCACGATGAAGGTAAACGAGGAAATCGACGCATTGGAAACGATGGCGCTCGAGCCCGTACATTTTCTTGTCGCCCCAAAGCTTGTAGCGATGGTCCTGATGATGCCGTGTTTGACGACGTGGTCGGATTTGATGGGTGTCGTTGGCGGCGGTGTGTTTGGTGTGAATAGCGCGGGTTTCACGTGGCACACGTATTTGCAGGCTACGCTCGACGCCATGGTGCGCCGTGACATTTTCATCGGCCTCGTGAAAAGCGTGATGTTCGCGATCGTGATCACCGCGGTTGGCTGCCACGAAGGCTTTACGACCGGCCTCGGCTCCGAACAGGTGGGCAAATCCACCACCGCGGCCGTCGTCAAATCGATTTTCCTCTGCATCGTGATGGATCTGGTTTTCACGTCGATCTTTTACATTACGGCGCCGCGGTAAACGAGAGGAACCGGGATATGGCTGGAGAGCTGATATCGAAAGGCGAGGCCGCAGTCGAGCGCGGCGCCCCCGCCATCTCGGTCCGCGATCTGCGCGTGAAATACGGAGAGCGCGAGATTTTGCACGGCATCAATTTCGACGCGCCTGCCGGCCAGACCCTCGTGATTCTCGGCGGTTCCGGCTCGGGCAAGAGCACGCTGCTCCGCACGCTGGTGGGACTGGAAAATCCCAGCTCCGGTAGTATCTGGATTCGCGGCAAGGATTTTGCCTCCATGCTCGAATCCGAGAGGGACGAGCTTCGCAAGAAAATGGGAATGTCCTTTCAGAGCGGCGCTCTTTTCGGCTCGATGACCGTTGCCGAAAACGTTGCCCTGCCGCTTCGCGAACACACGCAGCTCGATCAATCCACCATCGACATCATGGTTCGCCTGAAGCTGAACCAGGTCGGTCTCTCGGGCTTTGAAAATTACATGCCGGCGCAGTTGAGCGGCGGCATGAAGAAGCGCGCAGCGATTGCACGGGCACTGGCGATGGACCCGGAAATTCTGTTCTTCGACGAGCCCTCCGCCGGTCTCGACCCCATCATCGCGGCAGGAATCGATGACCTGATCGTCGCGCTGAAAAAAGCGTTTCACATCACGATCCTGGTGGTCACTCATGAGCTCGCCAGCGCGTTTCTGATTGCCGATCGCATGATCCTTCTCATCAAGGGAAACATCGTGGCGGATGGAACGCCCGACGAGCTTCGCGCGAGCATGCAGCCGCGCGTCCGGCAATTCCTCGACCGCATCCCGGAGAAGGAATTGACGGCCGAAATCGATTACCTCCAGATGCTGACGGGAGAAATCCCGCCAGAGCGTCAATGAACTGGCGCAAGGCGCCCGGCGTGATATACTCCCCGGCACTTTGAAGCCTCCCGCAGCGTGTCGGGGGCGTTCCGGGGCGAAGACCGAAGAACCAAAATGGAATCAAAGAAGGAACAGGCAGTCGTCGGGCTGTTCGTCATCATCGTGGTGATACTGCTCGTCGTCACCATCTTCATGATGTCGGGCCGCATTAGCAGCGGCGACGTGACCTACCACGCCTATTTCAAGAATGCCGGCGGCCTCGAGCCTGGCTCGCAGGTTCGCTACGCGGGCGGACCCTCTGTCGGCCATGTAGACAAGGTGCGCCCCGATCCGCGCGACCCGAGCCGAATGGAAATTGAATTCGCCGTGCGGCCCGAAACGCCGGTGAAGACCGATAGCACCGCGAGAATCACGAGTGCCACTCCCCTGGGCGATAATTACCTCGAGATCCGATCGGAAAACGCCGCCGGGCTAAAGGCCCCCGCCGGTGCCACGCTGAAGTCACTCGAGTATTCGAGCTTCGCCGACATCGCCTCCATGATTTCGGATCTCGGCCCCAACGCCAACGAGCTGATCGCGAATCTGAAAGATCGCACCGAGCAGCTCGAGGTCACGCTCGATCGCGTCAACGATTTGCTCGACGACAAGAATCGCGCGAATATCTCGGGGACACTCGCAAATCTCAACGGCATGCTTGAGGAGGACCGCTCGAACATCAAGGGCACGCTCACGCACCTCAACGATTCGAGCGCCAAATTCGGCCCCTTGGTCGACGACTTCCGGAAAACCGCCGCGCAGGCCCAGGACACGCTGTCGCATCTCGACGCTGCAATCTCAGAGGACCGCCCCGATCTGAAGAAATCGATCGCGGAAATGCAGCGAGTGCTCGCCTCGGCTCAGGATTTGACTGAGCAACTCAATCACACTCTGAATGGCAATTCCGAAAATCTCGACGAAATTTTCGACAGCCTTCGGCGCGCCACCGAGAATCTCAACGAGTTCACCGACACGATCAAGACGCGGCCTTATACTCTGCTGCGCTCGACCGGGGGCAAGCCGCGGAATCCGGGCGATCCGCCGTCGAAGTAGGAGCATCCTGAAACTATGCTACGTATAACGGCCGAAGACTCTCGAACCAAGCGCGAGACGAGGAATTTCATGCGCCGAATCCCGGAAATTGCGGCTGTGTGTCTTTTGGTGGTGATGGCCGCCTCCTGCGCCGCCACCCCACCCACTCGATACTACGTGTTGGATGCGCCCCAGGCTTCGCCAACAGGGCAGGGCCAAATTCCCGTCCGCTTGATCGTCGGGCGAATTACGGGCTCCCACCTCTATCGCGACGACCGTGTCGTCTACGGCACCAGTTCCGTACAGTTGGGAACCTACGAGTTCGAGCGCTGGTCCGAGCCTCCCGTCGATTTGATCCAAGATGAACTGGTCGCCATGCTCCGCAATAGTGGCCAGTATCGCGCCATCTCGCGCATCGGCAGCGCCGCGCGCGGCGACTACGTGGTTCGCGGCCATCTCGACGCGCTCGATGAAATCGACAACAAGCCCGGCATCGCGGCGCGTTTCTCCCTCCAGCTTGAGCTTTTCGATCCCGCGACCGGCACGGTGGTTTGGAACAGCTCCTACAATCACGATGAGCCCGTACAGGGCAGCGGCAAGAAGGTCGCTGTTGCCGACGTCGTGCAGGCGCTCGATCGCGATGTGCAGCAAGGCCTGCAGCAGCTCACCGGAGGCCTCGGGCAGTATCTGGCCGCGCACGCGCCGCAGCAGTCTGCCAGCAACTAATTCCGGCCCGCCCGTTCACTTTCAGGCATAGGCTGCGGTCGCTTCGCTTGACGCTCACTTCAAATCGGTGACAATAGAATTCCCTTCCTAGAATTCCGTGCGGTCCCTTTAGTTCGCTCTGTCGGGATTCCACGGCAAGTCAGACCAGCAAGGATACCTCTCGTTCTTGCGAACCGGTCCGAGCCTCTGAATCGAGGTTGGAGCCGGAATGCGAGTTCGCGCGGGAGGTCGGCCATGGGATTTTCGGCGGCGGTGCTGGCAAGCGGCAGCTTCATGCCCCACGGTTACTGTTACCTGTGGAACATGCCGCTGGTGTGGCTGCACGTGGTCTCGGATTCCCTCATCGCTCTCGCCTACTTCGCAATACCGGTTTCTCTGGCTTGGTTCGTCCGGAAGCGACGCGACATGCCGTTTAACTGGATGCTCGTCCTATTCGGCGTTTTCATCGTCGCGTGCGGCGCGACCCACCTGATGGAAGTCTGGAATCTGTGGCATGCCAACTACTGGCTCGCCGGCGCCGTAAAGGCAGTCACCGCGGCGGCGTCGCTGCCAACGGCTATTCTACTGACCCGCTTGGTGCCCGAGGCGCTCGAACTGCCCAGCTTCTCCCAGTGGGCGCAGGCTAATGCGCATCTGCAAAACGAAGTTCGCCAGCGCCGCGACATAGAGCTTGACCTGCGCGTCAGCGAAGCGAAATTCCGCGAACAGGCTTCGCTCCTCGATCTCACACACGACGCCATCTTCGTCCGCAACATGCAAAATCAAATTGTCTACTGGAATCTGGCCACCGAGCGGCTCTACGGATGGAGCCAGGAAGAGGCGCGCGGCAAAGTCACGCACTCCCTGCTGCAAACCATCTTCCCTAAACCACTGGCGGAAATTGACGCGCAGCTGCTCGAGACCGGCTCATGGGAAGGCGAGCTCAACCATCGTCGCCGTGACGGATCCCAAATCATCGTATCCAGCCGCTGGGTGTTGCGCAGGGATGTCGCCGGCAAGCCCCAGGCCATCATGGAAAGCAACCGCGATATCACGCTGCGTAAACATGAGGAGAGTAAGTTTCGCAATCTCCTGGAGGCAGCGCCTGACGCCATCGTGATCGTCAACGGCTCCGGTCGAATCGAACTGGTCAACGCTCAAACCGAGAAGCTGTTCGGCTATGCCCGAGGCGAACTCGTCGGCCAGCCCATCGAGATCCTGGTCCCCGCGAGATTCCGCGACCAGCACGGCGGACATCGGCAAGGCTACGCTCAAGACCCACGCGCCCGAGCCATGGGAGCGGGTTTTGAACTCTGGGGTGTTCGCAAGGATGGAACCGAATTCCCGGTCGAAGTCAGCCTGAGCCCTCTCGAAACCGAAAGAGGTACGCTGATCTCAAGCGCCATCCGCGACGTTTCGGACCGGCGCCGTATCGAGGAAGAGATCCGGAAGCTCAACTCTGAACTGCAGCAGCGGCTCGCCCAGCTCAGTATCGTCAACGAGGAACTCGAATCCTTCAGCTACTCGGTCTCCCACGACCTGCGCGCGCCGCTTCGCCACATCGATGGCTTCGCTCGAATCTTGAAGGATGAATACGGAACCAACCTGTCCGATGAGGGAAAGCACTACCTCGATCGCGTCCTCAAGGCAGCAAATGACATGGGACGCCTGGTGGACGACCTGCTCAATTTGGCGCGAATCGGCCGCAAGGAAATGGTGCGCCAGAAAGTGAAGCTCGGCGATTTGGTTCGCCACGTAATCTCGGAGTTGGCGGCCGAAGCGGAGGGCCGCGAGATTGAGTGGCGCATCGAGCCTCTTCCGGAGATCGAATGCGACCCGGGACTTGCGCGACAGGTGCTTTCCAACCTTCTCTCCAACGCAGCCAAATTCACGAGAACCCGCAGACCGGCTGTGATTGAAGTCGGCGTGCGGCAGGTCAACGGCGGGCAGGCTTTCTTCGTGCGCGACAACGGCGTGGGCTTCGATGCGAAGTACGCCGATAAGCTCTTCGGAGTGTTCCAGCGCCTGCACCGCCAGGATGAATTTGAAGGTACGGGCGTCGGGTTGGCAACCGTGCGGCGGATTGTCCGCCGCCACGGCGGCGACGTCTGGGCCGAATCGGAGCCCGGCCGCGGAACAACTTTCAGCTTCACATTCGGCCCACATTCTCAAAAGGTTTTTGTGGAAACCCAACGATAAAGGAGGCAAGTCATGATCGAATCCGATCCCGATGCCGTCGAAATCCTGCTGGTCGAGGACAATCCCTCGGATGCCGAACTCACTCTCCACGCTCTCCAGAAAAGCAAACTCGCCAACAAAATCCAGCTTGTGTGCGACGGCGAGGAAGCGCTGGACTTCATTTTTTGCCGGAACTCCTATTCCAGCCGGCGCATCGACAACGGGCCGCGGCTTGTCCTGCTGGATCTGAAACTCCCGAAAGTGGACGGCCTGCAAGTATTGCAAGCCGTCAAGAGCGACGTGCGAACCAGGGCGATCCCGATCATTGTGCTGACATCGTCGAAGGAAGAGCAGGACTTGGTGCGTAGCTACCGGCTCGGCGTAAACAGCTACATCCAAAAGCCTGTGAACTTCGGCGAATTCCAGGAAGTCGTCCGTCAGCTCGGAATGTATTGGTTGCTTGTCAACAGCAAGCCTCCCGCGTCGGCGTTTGCGAACCACTAGAATCAAAGGCGTATGCAACAGGCCGAATCCAATCAAACCGCTCCGACCGCACAGCCGCTGCATCTGCTGATCGTCGATGACGACGCGAATGATCTGGAGCTGTGCATTCGCAGTCTGACGAAATCCGGATTCCCCTTCGAAGCAAACACGGCAATCGCGCGGGACGAATTCCTGGAGAAACTGCGCAGCGCGCCCGTCGACGTTGTGCTTTCCGATTACCGCATGAAGGATTGGACCGGAATGGATGCGCTGGCGATCGTCAAGGAGGTTCGCCCCGATGTACCCGTCATTCTGTTGACCGGAACTCTGGGCGACGAGCTGGCGGTCGAATGCATCAAGCTTGGCGTCACCGATTACGTCCTCAAAGATCAGCTAGCCCGGTTGCCCACGGCTTTGCTGCGCGCGCATGAGGAGCGGTTATTGCGGGAGGCGGAAACGCGCGCACTCGAGGCAATGCGCCAGAGCGAGGCACGGTATCGCGGCCTGGTTCACAACATGATGTACGGAATCCTATGGGCCGACGAGCCGTCGGGTCGCCTCCTCGACGTCAACCCGGCGCTCGTCATGATGCTCGACTACGCTTCCGCTGAAGATCTTCTACAGGTCCAGTTTACGACAGCGCTGTATCGTGATCCGGCGGACCGCGAGAAACTGGTCGCCGAATACATGGAACACGGGCATGCCAGTGCGACCGTCGATTGGAAGCGCAAAGACGGAAAGATTGTCACCGTCCACGTGATCGGCCGGCGAGTGCTCAATTCCGACGGCAAATCCTGGTGCGCCGAGGCAATGGTCGAGGATGTCACCGAACGCAAATCGCTGGAAAAGCAGCTCGTCCAGGCCCAAAAATTCGAAGCCATAGGCCAACTCGCGGGCGGCGTGGCCCATGACTTCAACAACATGATCGGCGCCATCCTGGGCTGGGCCGATCTAGGTATTGAAGAAACCGACCTCGGCTCCCGCCTTCATCGCCACTTCCAGAAAGTCCGCCAGCAGGCCGAACGCGCCGCCGCTCTCACGAAACAATTGTTGGCCTTCGCACGGCGCCAAATTCTCGAACCGCGCAACGTCGACTTGAATCAGAGCGTCGTCGAAACGGTGAGCCTGCTCGAAAAGGTGATCGGAAGCAACATCGAGGTCAGAGCCGATCTTGCGCCCGACGTCGCGCTCGTCCGTGCGGACCCTACGCAGATTGAACAGGTGCTGCTGAATCTCTGCATCAATGCGCGCGACGCGATGCCCTCGGGTGGCTCATTGATCATTGAGACCCGCAACATTCGTTTGGATGAGCGTTTCTGCGCGATGCAGCCCCTGGCGCATCCCGGCGATCACGTCGCGCTTTCGGTTACCGACACGGGAACCGGAATGGACGCAGCTACGCTTGATCGCATCTTCGAACCGTTTTTCACCACCAAAGAACTTGGCAAGGGAACGGGACTGGGACTCGCAACGGTTTACGGCATCGTGCGCCAGCACGGTGGCTTTCTTCAGGTCCAAAGCGAACTCGGAGTGGGCAGCACATTTCACTCGTACTTTCCGGTCAGCACGGAAGCGGTCTCGTCGGCGGAGCGCGTGGAAGACGAAAGTCCCATTCAGGGAGGATCGGAAACGATTCTATTGGCGGAGGACCACGAGGGATTGCGCCAGCTTGCGGTCGAAACGCTCACCAATCTCGGTTACAAGGTCGTGCTGGCGGCCGACGGAGAACAGGCCGTGCAGGAGTTTCGCATTTTTCGCAGCCAGATACAGCTGGCCCTGCTCGATGTCATGCTTCCTAGAATGAGCGGTCCGGAAGCCTTCGCCCGTATTCGCGAGTTGAAACCCGACCTACCGGCCATTTCCGTCACCGGCTACAGTCCCGATACCGAGCCGATTCAAAAGGTGCGCGAGGAGGGCTGGCCGGTGCTGCAGAAGCCCTATGCTTCGCGCCTTCTCGCTCGAACTGTGCGTGAAACGCTCGATCAGCGGGCTCCGGCTTTGCCGCCCGCGGCGAATCGCGATTGATGTTGACACCCCCTGGTGACGGTGGTAAGGATGGGGCATACGTGGCACCGGCTGAACGCCGGTTTGCTGTCCCCCAGGCGCGGGAACACCAAAATTCCTGCTGGGTGGACGGCAACAAACCCCACCCACCCCGGGAGGTGGGAGCCTTTGGGCTCTTGCCTCCCGTTTTTATTTCACCCTCTCGAATTTTCAAGTCTCGAGAGATGGCTCACATTGGGTCGCTGTCCGCGTCTATTAGCCTAGCCTGACGTCTGCCGCCAAGGAGGCTCACGTGAAACTCCGTACAGCTCCCATGGTTCTGGTCGCCCTTGGGATGGTACTTGCCTCGGCCGCCATTTCCTTCGCCCAATCGCAATCGAGCAATCCTGCCAAGGATGTGCGGGACAATTTCTTCGACATCAATCGCAAGATTCTCGATATGGCTCGAGATTTCCCTGAAGACAAGTACGGCTACCGTCTGAAACCCGAAATGCGATCGTTCGGCGAGGTCCTCGTCCACGTGGCGTCCGGAATCGTCTACGCAGCAAAGAAGGGCGGCGGCGAAAACGTCAGATGGACCGAGCTCGATCCCAAGGACTACAAAACGAAGGCCGAGATCGTGGCAATGTTGGAGAAAGCGATCTCGGATTCTGCTGCGTCGATCAAGGCGCTGCCCGATGAGTCGTTCTCAAAATCCGTCGAGCCGTGGCTCGATGTCACCGAACACTCCGCCGAGCACTACGGCCTGCTCGTTGCCTACTATCGAGCCAACGGAATTGTGCCTCCCGAATCGCGCCCGAGAAAATAGCCGCGATCGAGCAAGACAAGTTTCTCAGGAATTTTTCCGGAGTTCGTTGAGGACCAGCTTCGCGACTTCCTTGAGAGTATCGAAGACGCCCTGGCCGGTGATCGCGACAGCCTCGAGCGTCGGCTCGCCTTTCACGCCGATATGTTTCTGCAATTCCGGCACGGGAAGAATATTTGGCAGGTCGCGCTTGTTCAGCTGCAGGACGTACGGAATGGTGTTGAAATCGAGGTTGTGATCCTTCAAGTGTTCGCGCAAGTTTTCGAGCGTTTCAATATTCGCGTCGAGCCGCTCTTCCTGCGAATCCGCCACGAAAACAACGCCGTCCGCGCCTTTCAGAATCAGCCGCCGGCTCGCCTCGTAAAACACCTGCCCGGGAACGGTATAGAGATGGAAACGTGTCTTGAAGCCGCGCACCGTCCCTAGATCGAGGGGCAGGAAATCGAAAAATAGCGTGCGGTCGGTCTCGGTCGCAAGCGAGACCATTTTCCCTTTTTGACCCGTCCCCGTGTGGTCGTAGATCCACTGTAGGTTGGCGGTCTTACCCCCCAAGCCGGGCCCGTAGTAAACAAGCTTGCAGTTTATCTCCCGCGCGGGGAAGTTAATAAAAGGCACAATTTCCTCAGGGTTAGGGCAGCCTATTACTTATAGCAATAGCCTTGCCGCCTCGCAACGGCATCGGCAGCGCCTGCTTCGCAACTGACAACGCGGGCGATTGCAAAGCGAAGACCAAACTGCCGCCTCGGCCTCACCTCCCGGCTGCACGCCTGCGATCTCCGAGCTCGCGGCCTCTCCTAAGTTACGTCTTTCCATCGGATTGTGAGGTCGCTGGGCAGGAAAGAGCCTCGCTCTCAAAACTCCGATCAGCCCGGCTGCTTCAGCTCCGCGGAGATCAGCAGAATCTCCGTGGTCCCGACATTTTCGAGCGAATGCGGCGGCAGCGGCGGCACCCATTGAACCAGCGGCTCGGTTGGCGGCGGACCGACGGTGCGGCTATCGAAGAGCACGTTGCCGCCGCCATCGCGGCGGATGAAGTCGCTCTGCTTGGCCACGTAGATCGCGCTCGGCCAGCGATGCGTGTGCACCGGCGCCGTCTCGCCGGGCGGAATCCGGACCTCGAGGATCCGCACCCGCTCGTTTTCAAACATCAGCTTGTGATGCCGCGGGGCGGCGATCACTGCGTCGAGCGAATCGGGCCACGGCCACTCCGCCGCTTGCTGGAGCTTCGTCTCTGCGCTCATTACGCTCAGTTCGAGGGGCGCGCCCAGGGGAGCGTCGCGTTGGCAAACGCGAATTCGCCGCGCAGCAAATGATAGATGTAAGCGCCGAGACAGAATTTCCCGAAGAGCAGCATCGAAAACGCCGCGACGAGTCCTGCCTCGAACACATACGCCACGATCGTCCAGCCCTGCAGCAACGACACGCCAACGACGAGCATGAACGCAGCGGCCATGCCCTGCGCGAACCGGCGCGGTCCGGGCGCAGGCGGCAGGATCGTCTTTCCTCGCGGCGCGGCGATCACCGCGTTGTAGAAGCGCTCGAAAGGATTGAGCGCGGGCAGCGCGACGTTCCACCACAACACAGCGGACAGCACGAAGAACAGCGCCGACGAGTAGGTAATCAGCTCGGCGAGATGCAACACGATCCCAATGAGCACAAGCGGGAAAACAATCCGCGGCTGAAAATACAGCCCGGTGAAATGCATGTCGCAGGTCGCCGGAGGCTCTTCGGCGAATCCCTGCTGCTTCATGAAATTTCGTACCACTTGCGATGCCATCGAAATTTTCCTCCACCTGAATTTTAGATGAGGACCGGCCCTAAAAGAAGCACCCGCCCCTCCCGGCGATCCGGGAAGGGCGGGCGACCCTGCGGAGTCAATCCGATCCCCCAGGCTCGACTCGCCGTCGACCTGGGGGCCCCTCTTGCTACGCGATCGGAGTGCAGACCGCTTTCACTTCCGTGTACAGCTCGAGCACATCGTGCCCCATTTCGCGGCCCCAGCCCGACTGCTTGTAGCCTCCGAACGGCAGCGTCGCGTCGAAGACGTTGTAGCAGTTGATCCAGACCGTGCCCGCGCGCAGCATCGAAGCCACGCGATGCGCCTTGGCGATGTCGCGCGTCCAGACGCCCGCGGCGAGACCGTATTCGGTGTCGTTGGCCTTGGCGACAAGATCGTCGACATCCTTGAACGGAATCGCGGTGACGACCGGCCCGAAAATTTCTTCCTTCACTACCTTCATCTTTTCGTTCGTGTTGACGAGCACCGTCGGCTCGACGAAGTAGCCCTTCGCTCCGTGCCGCTTGCCGCCGACCGTCGCCTTCGCTCCCTCCGAGTAGCCGGACTCGAGATACCCGCACACGCGGTTCATCTGCTCTTCGGAAACGAGCGGGCCCATGTCGGTCGAGGGATCGAGGCCGGGCCCCACCTTGATTTTCGACGCGATCTGCGACACGCCGTCCACGACTTTGTCGAACTGCTTGTTCTCGACGTAGAGCCGCGAACCCGCGCAGCAGCACTGGCCGTGGTTGAAGAAGATGGCCATCGCCGCTCCGGGAATCGTCTGCTCGATGTCCGCATCGTCGAAAACGAGATTGGGAGACTTGCCGCCGAGTTCGAGCGATACCTTTTTCAGGTTGCCCGCTGCGGCCTGCACGATCAGCTTGCCGACTTCGGTCGAACCCGTGAACGCCACCTTGTCCACATTCGGGTGCGCCGCGATCGCCGCGCCGGCCGTCTCGCCGTAGCCGGGAACCACGTTCACTACGCCATCGGGAATGCCCGCTTCCTGCACCAGCTCGCCCAGCAGCAGCGCGGTCAGCGGAGTCTGCTCGGCCGGTTTCAGCACGACGCAACATCCCGCCGCCAGCGCCGGCGCGAGCTTCCATGCCGCCATCAACAGCGGGAAATTCCACGGAATGATCTGCCCGACCACTCCCACCGGCTCGCGCATCGTATACGCCAAAAACTTCCCGCTCTTTTGAGCGGAGAGCGGAATTGTGTTGCCTTCGATCTTGGTGACCCAGCCGGCCATGTAGCGGAACATGTCCACGGTGAGCGGCACGTCCGCCACGCGCGCGATCGTCAGCGGCTTGCCGTTGTCGAGCGATTCGAGCTGCGCGAATTCTTCAGTATGCTTCTCGATCAGGTCCGCGAGCTTCCAGATCATGCGGGCGCGCTCGGAGGGCGCCAGCTTGCGCCATGGACCCGTTTCGAACGCGGCGCGCGCCGCCGCTACTGCGCGGTTGATATCTTCCTTGTCTCCTTCCGCGACGTTGGCGAGCACTTCGCCGGTCGCGGGATTGAACGTGGGAAACGTTTTTCCGGAAGCAGCGTTGACCCACTTGCCGTTGATCAACATCTGCCGCGTTTTCGCGACGAATTTGGTTACGTCCTCAACAAGCGGTACTGCCTGCGCTGTGGCCATCTCTTTCCTCCTTCAATTCATTCGATCGGATTTCGTTCGGGTCGAGGTCGTCTGCCTGCGAGTGTGGCGGTGAGTGAAACAGAAGCCGGTACTGGGGACTGACCCACGCATTGTGGGATGCACCTTCGCCAAACCGCGTTGAGTGGGCGGCATCATAGTCCACCGCACCACCCGTTGGCAATACGCGAGCCGTTGCGCGCGACTGAGGCCGAAATTCCAAACGCGAAACTCGAAACTCGGTGTTGGAGACCCCCTGAAATACTTTCGAGTAGCTCGCGTGCGGGTGCCTTGTTTTGAATGAGATACAGAGATTTCTACCTGAAAGTCTTTTTGAGTAGAAACGGGCGCGGAAATTTGAAAACCGAACATCGCAGAACCGCAGAAAATTTGGCGATTAGGAGGAACGCCGACCGTTTGTTTGCAGCAAGTTAGACCGGATTCTACTAATGCGATTTGGCGATTAGGAAATTGCAGGCGATTCGATCGAAGCAGGGACGGAAATGTCGCGCCGCCGATTCGGCGTTGTCTTTTTCGTCGCGACATTCGTCTCGTTTCTCCAGATCCCAGGCTCGACTGATCTCCCGGGCTCGACTAACCATCGACCCGGGAGCCCTGATCTGCGTCGACCTGGGGGCCCGTTCGTCGTTCTCACTCCGCGAAATACACCCGCCACGGCGGGCAGGCTGAGCCCGCTCCACTTAAGCACGATTGCGACGCGTTGAAAATTGACCCGAAGGACAGGTTTGGGAGAGGACTAGGACTGGCTGGTTTTGATTACCTATTCAGCGACAAGGGATGACAGCGAAAACGGAAAAACCGAAGACACCGTATATGCTGAACTCATTCCAGCGCGCAGCATGGGAGGCACTCCATGAAATTGAACAAGGGTGTGGTTGCTCTTGCCGGGGTGGCGCTTGTTTTCGCTGCGGCCGCCTCCATCTATCTCGCGGCGAAGAGAAAGCCGGCCACCGCACTGGTGAAGAGCGTGGGGAACCCCTCCACCAAGCCTACGCAAGTGCCTCCACCCGACCCCACGCAAATACCGACCAATTTCCTTGGAACCCTTGCTCCCGGCGGCACGGCGGAATCTGCTGGCCACGAACGCAACTACATCGTCACATACCAAGTGGTTTTTCTGCGTAAGACGCCTGACGAAAAACTGCCGGAAGAAAGTTTGAGCTATCAAGACCTGCAGCAACGAGATCCCTCTAGCTTCGCGCCGTGCGTTTTCTACGGCCAGAGCGTCTCGGGGACCTACGACCCCACACATCCCGAATCCATCGCCATTCATGCGACCATCGATGACAAGCAAGTCCGAGGCTACGTCGACGCGAAGAAGCTGTGGCTTGAGCCTTCCATTGCGCCAGTGGACACGCCGCAGTACATGGCTCTAAGAGACGGCACGACCGTTCACGTTGTTCCAGACTCCACTAGCCCGCCGGTTTTGAACCTTTTCCAAGGTGAGATGGTGCGAGCCATTGGAAAGCTGGATTTTCAGGGAAGGCAATGGATCAAAGCGGGCTTCTTAGGTGAGGGAGTTGTTCGGTACGGATTCATACAGGCGCCTGATATGCAAGCGCTGACCGTTGCCACGGTCAATCAGTCTGTCTTGACGACCGAGGAAGTTCCACATCGAAGCCGGTACTCGAATCTCTCCCTGGCCGAACTGGACCGCCAACAATTGTCTCGAAATGGTTTCTACATTGAGAGCGTCCCGCCAGAACAGCAGATCCTCGTGGACGACATGGCAGATGCGTATTCCGGGGAACAACAGCCGTTCGTGACATCGGACCTGTTTCTTCATGCCTATCATTTGATCTTCGACCGCATGCTGCAAGATGTGGAAGAGAAGAAGCTATCTCCCGCGATTTCACATCTTTCGGCCAATCTCGTTCAGGCGACGGAAAGCGAAATCAAAACTTTGCCCCCCGGGATGCCGGCCGACCTCCGGGACGCGCTGACCTATGACCTCTGTTATTTTTCCGTCGCAGCCCAATTGTTCGATCCGAATTTTGCCGTTCCAGACGACGCAGCCGGAGATACCGAAGCGATTGTCGGCAGGATTCAGAAAGCCGACGGCGAACTGCCCGCTGCGGCACGGAGCAAGTTCGGCGACGAGGATTTCACGCAATACAGAGTGCGTGGACACTATGAAAGGAACGAGACGCTTCAACGCTATTTCAAGGCAATGATGTGGTACGGACGCAGGAACTTCTACCTGGCGGACCGGAGGATGACGTTGGCCGCGATACTGATCCCGGGTTTGTTGGACAGGGCACAACAAGCGCGCACTTTCGAATCCATCGACAGCTCGCTTGAATACCTGGTGGGCCCGCAGGATAAGTCAACTCTTGCGGGGTATCGCGCCGTAAACAAGAAGGTTTTCGGCACAGAGACGCCTACGGCCACGCAGGTTGCAGCCAAGCTCGATGACAATCTCAAGGCATTCAGCGACGCGGCGGCGGGCAGCCTGCCTCCGCCGCAGATCGCTTCGGTGCAGACGGGAATGGGGAAGACGCAGGAAGAGCGGTTGAAGATGGTCCGAGGCTTCAAGTTCCTGGGCCAGCGCTATACGCTCGATGCTTTTTTGTTGAACCAAATGACCTCGCCAAACGTCGGCACCGACCAAGACCCACGAAATCTCCCTTCGGCACTCGATGTCATGATGATTCTGGGATCGCACGCCGCGGCGGAACAACAGCAGGAAGAACAACAGCGGCAAAAGTGGGCCAACTATGATTCTCAGGCGAAGAAGCTCGAGGGAATCGCGCAAGACCATCTGGCCGAACAGGCCACGTTTTACGATGAATGGCTGAACACCGTGAATTCGCTGTTCTTGCCGATTGTAAGCAAACAAGCGTTTGCGCTCGGAAAACCATGGCAATACAAGAACTTAAACGCCGGAGCAGCGAGCTGGACAGAACTGAAACACGACACGATCCTCTACGCCGAACAATCGGCTGCAGAAATGGGCGCTGGCGAGGAGTTCGAGATCCCTCCCTATGCTCCGCCCGGACCGAAAGGCTACGTGGAGCCGAATCCGGCGTTCTTTGAGCGCCTAGGCCGGTCCATTGACGGAATGCTGGGTCGAATGAAGCGCACGGGTTTCATCACCGACGAGTATGTGGACAAGTTCACAACGCTCCGAGAACTGGCGCGCACCGCGGGGACGCTCGCACGAAAAGAGGTGTCGGGAGCGCCGATCACCGAGGACGACTATGCTTGGATTGGAAACCTACGGGAGCAATTTAACGAACCCCTGCTCCTGCCTCGTGGCGCCGACGAAATATCGGACCGTTCCGAGCTCCAAATGGCCCTGATCGCCGACGTGGCCACGGACGCAGTGGAAGGCCGAGTGTTGGAGGTCGCGACCGGCACTCCGCAGCGGATTACGGTAGTGGTGAAAGATGCGTACGGAGGGACGCGGCTGACCATTGGATACGTTTATTCCTGGTATGAGTTCCCGAGCAACAAACGCTGGGCCGATTCTGAATGGAAGAAAATCGTCTACACGGAAGGGGGCACGGCGAGAAAACAAAGTGGCGTCGAGCCGCCAAGTTGGTATTCGACGTTTGTGAAGAATGCGGGCGGAGGAAACTGATGCGGCGGTCCCGGGCGATCGTTTTCTTAGGTCTGGTGCTGGCGGCCTCGAATTCATGGCCGCGCGAGCGGCACTTCTCTTTCTGGAGCGATGATCCGCAGCCTTTTCTCGATGCCATAAAAAGATCGGCGGGAGCGCCGGTTCCTGAACTGCCAGCGGGCTCAAGAGTATGTGGCGGAGTCGTGACGCATCATTTTCTTGCCAGCGGATTGATGGTCCGATTCTTTGCCGGGTTAAAAGGCCATGTGTCGCCCGAGACCATCGTTTTGCTTGGCCCCAATCATTTTCACCAAGGGCTTGCAGATATCAGTATATCTTCTCTGCCGTGGGAGACGCCGTTCGGCGTTCTTGAGACCGACAGGCGACTGGTGCAACAGATCGGCAGGGCGGTCCGGTTGCGGGAAGACCCCGAGGCTTTTTCCGGAGAGCATTCCGTGGGTGTGCTCATTCCTTTTCTGAAATACTACTTCCCTCAAAGCCGCGTGGTGCCGATCTTGATCAATGTGAACGCAGAGCCAAACCGCCTGCGAAAACTCCGCGAAGTACTTTCAGCCCAAATGGCAAATCCGGGGACTCTCGTGATCCTCAGCATGGATTTCTCGCACGATTCGCGGACCGCGATTGCTGATGTCAGAGATGAACACGCGCAGAAGGTGATCTCGGCGATGAACGCAGACGAGACAAGCGACCTCCATGTGGATTGCCCGAAGGGGCTGTGGCTCTTGTTGGAAGCATTGAAAGAGCAGGCATGCGACTCGGTGAAGATCACCGAGCACACCAACTCGGGCCGGCTCGTGGGACAGAAAGACCTGTCGAACGTGACGAGCTACTTTACGATTTACTTTCTCAACTGAGAAGCAAGCTACCCGATCGGGGTGCAGACCGATTTCGTCTCAGTGTAAAGCTCCAGCATTTGGTGGCCCATCTCGCGGCCCCAGCCGGACTGCTTGTACCCGCCGAACGGCATCGCCGAATCGAGAACGCCGTAGCAATTGATCCAGACCGTTCCGGCGCGCAGCTCGGCGGCGATGCGATGCGCCTTCTTGATGTCGCGCGTCCAGACCGCGGCGGCGAGACCGTACGGCGTGTTGTTCGCCTGAGCCACAAGATCGTCGACATCGCTGAACGGCATCACGGTGACGACCGGCCCGAAAATTTCTTCGCGCACGACCTTCATCTTCGGGTTCGTGTTGACGAGAACCGTCGGCTCGACGAAATAGCCCTTTTCGCCGTGGCGCTTGCCGCCGGTAGCGGCCTTGGCGCCTTCCGAATAACCGGAGTCAAGGTAACCACAGACGCGATTCATCTGCTCTTCGGAGATGAGCGGACCGATTTGCGTGGTGGCTTCCATGCCCGGGCCGATGCGGAGGCCGGACGCGATCTTCGACACGCCATCGACGACTTTATCGAACTGCTTGTCTTCGACGTAGAGACGCGATCCCGCGCAGCAGACCTCGCCCTGGTTGAAGAAGATGGCGTTGGCCGCGCCGGGAATGGCGCTATCGATTTCCGCGTCCTGGAAGACGATGTTCGGAGATTTTCCGCCGAGCTCGAGCGAGACTTTCTTCAAGTTGCCGGCGGCGGCGTGAACGATCAGCTTGCCGACTTCGGTCGATCCGGTGAAGGCGACCTTGTCGACATTGGGATGCGCGGCGATTGCAGCGCCGGCGGTTTCGCCGTAGCCGGTGACGATGTTGACGACGCCTTCGGGGAAGCCGGCTTCCTGGATCAGTTCGCCGAGCAGCAGCGCGGTGAGAGGAGTTTGCTCCGCCGGCTTCAGGACGACCGTGCAGCCGGCCGCGAGCGCCGGACCGAGTTTCAGCGTCGCCATGACCATCGGGAAATTCCACGGGATGATCTGGCCGACCACGCCGATCGGCTCGCGCAATGTGTAGGCGAGGAATTTGCCAGCGCCCTGCATGGAAAGCGGAATCGTGTTGCCTTCGATCTTGGTGGCCCAGCCCGCGTAGTAGCGGAGCTGGTCGATCGAAATCGGGATGTCGGCGAGGCGCGCCATTATGACCGGCTTGCCGTTGTCGAGAGATTCGAGCTGCGCAAATTCCTCCAGGCGCTTTTCGAGCAGGTCGGCGAGCTTCCACATCAGGCGGGCGCGCTCGGAGGGCGCCAGCTTGCGCCACGGGCCCTTATCGAACGCGGCGCGCGCCGCCGCTACGGCGCGGTCGACATCTTCCTTGTCGCCTTCGGCCACGTGGGCGAGGACTTCGCCGGTGGACGGGTTGTACGTGGGAAACGTTTTGCCCGAGGCGGCGTTCACCCATTTTCCATTGATCAGCATCGGCCGCGCTTTCGCGACGTACTTGCTGACATTTTCATCGACGGGAATCGCTTGCGTTGCAGTTGCCATTTCATTCCTCCTTCAATCTTTCATCCATTCGGAAACTTTGCGCTTTACGCGCAGGGGATTCTATCGGTTGAAGAGCCCAATGTACACCGCGCTGCCCAGAACGTGGCCCTTCACCGCGTCTTGAATTTGCTCCCGTGTGGCGCCCTGTGGCAAGTCGAGTTTTGCGTCGAGAGCGAGCAGTTCAAATGTGTAATGGTGCGGAGATCCCGGGCCCGCACAGGATCCCTGAAAGCCCGCCTTGCCGGTGATGTTGGTGCCCTGCAACGCGCCGTTCGGCAGCGGAGCATCGGGCGCGACGCCTTCGGGGAGCTGCGTCGCATCGGCGGGAATGTTGAAGACCAGCCAGTGCGTGACATCGGTCGGCGCCTTCGGAACGTGCGCGTCCGGGTCGTGCATGATCAGCGCAAGCGTCACCGTGCCTTTGGGAACGTTTTTCCACTCGAGCGCGGGAGAAATGCCCGTGGAAATGTTGCGCGGACCGCTCGGTGGAGGCGTGGTCGCGATGCAGGTGTATTTCGCCGGGATGCGCGAGAGGTCCGCGAAGGATGAACTCGAAATCACAAGCGACGGTGGCGGAGCGGGCGGCGGAGCCGTCGGCGCTTGCTGCCCGGCCGCGACAAGGCCAATCGCGAGCAAGAAAACGGTGAAAGCAAGGATGCGAACGATCGCTGATCTCATGTATCAGTCCTCCCTCGATATTCCGAATTCCGCTTTCAAGAATTCCAGCAAGGCCGTGACCGGCGAGGTCTCGACACTTCTCACTGCCGATGCAGAGGTCAATGGGATGGCGCCGCGCGGTGGTTCACGCTCCATAGAAATGCCGCGACGGCGTTGACCTGTTCGGCGTTGAGTGCCGCTCCGCCCATCGGCGGCATCGGAGCACGATACAGCTTCGGCTGCGGCACGCCATCGGTGATTGTTTTCGCCATCGCCGCGTAGCTGCCGTCGCCCCACAGCCATTTGCCGGACGTAAGGCTGGGTCCGAGTGTCGTGCCGCCGGCGTCCGCACCATGGCAGCCAGTGCACGGGGCTCCGCCGATCTCGCCGCGAAAGATTCTTTCGCCGAGTGCGATCATCTCGGGCGTGGCGCCCTCGGGAACTGGAACATTCGCGGCGGGCGCTTTGCCGGCGTCGGGATTTACGCCTTCCGGCGGACGTCCGGCGGATGCGGAAACTTCGCCGGCAGGAGACGCTGCGCTTGGACATGGGGTGATCGTCCCGCCAGCATTGGCCGATCCGCCGAGATAGACGATCCGGTAGATGCGCCCACTCACGTCATCGGAAACGTACAGCGTTCCGTCGGGCCCGACGGCAAGGCCGCTCGGGCGATGCGCGGCATCCTGAGGCGACTTCGTCGCTCCGGCGAAACCATCGGCGAATATTTCGCACTGGCCGGACACGTGGTCTCCCGAAAGCGGCTGGAAGACGACGTTGTATCCGCCTTGCGGATATGGCGCGCGATCCCACGAGCCGTGAAACGCAATGAACACGCCATCGCGATAACGCTTCGGGAATTGCGGCTTGTCGTAGTGCAGCAGGCCATTCGGCGCCCAGTGAGCAGGGTACGCAGCCACCGGAGCGATTTTCGAGGCGCAAACGCCCGCCTTCTTGCCGTCGCCGCCGTATTCGGGCGCGAGAATGAGCTTGTCGACGAAGGGGTCGTAGTAGCACTCGGGCCAACCGTAATCGCCGCCCTTTTTTAGAAGCATCATCTGTTCGGCAGGGAGAGTGGCTTCCTGATCGGGTTTGTAAATGTCCGGCCAATTGGCATGGAGCTGGTCGCGGCCATGCTGGGTGACGAACATGCGGCCATCTGCGTCGATGGCGATGCCCTCTCCGTTGCGGATTCCTGTGGCGTAGCGTTCGGCGGGCGAGAATTTCTGGTCCGTCTTATTCGCGTCGTAGCGCCAGATGCCGCCGCGAGTCGCAAGCTCGTCACAGGGATTCTTGCCCGGCGAATCGGGAATGCGATTCTTTTCCTGGCAGGCGTTGCTTGGGCTTGCGACATCGACGTAGAGATTCCCTCGAGAATCGATGATGAAGGGATGCATCGGATGATCGCCGGTCAGCGGCAGCGCGGAAACGACCGTCGTGGCGGAATCTTTCGGCACGATGGAACCGGACGGCAGGGAATATCGTACGATTCGATCGTTGATCTCCGCGTAGATCGCGCCTTTGTAGATCGCGATGCCGCTGCCGCCGGCGCCGCCGGTCTGAACGGTTTCGCCGAAGCGCTGCACCACATCCGCTTTGCCCGTCGCGGTCGTGTCTTGCAGCGCAACCAGGAAGCCGCCTTCGTGAGGCGCGGCGTTTCCGTAATACCGGCCCGACCACGTGTTCACGTAGAGCACGCCGTTCGGCGCGACGGCCATGTGGCGCGCGTGGCCGATGCCATCGGCGACAATCGTCGCGCAGAAGCCGGCGGGCAGCGTGAGGCCGCTGTCGTTGCTCGGACAGCCACTATCAGCTGCTACCGAACTGGATAGGTATCGAAGATGAGTCCAAGCCGGTTGCGTGAGACCGATAAGAGAAAGGGCCGCCGCTACGAAGACGAGCACAAGAATCGCAAGAAGGCGTTTCATCATTCCCCCCGAAGGTCTCGAACCGTTACTCGCGATGCATGACTACAGCGATTCGTTGCGCTTCCGTTGAAGAATTTTCAACAGCTGCGTTCGCACCGGCGGGCACAGGTAAGAGTGCCTATGCCACAAGAACGAAACGGATCGCTCGGCTCGCTGCGCTCGCTCCGCACGACAAGATACCGGGCTAAAGCCCCCGGCGCTACATTCACACCTAAGCGTAGAACCCTCAGATAGGATACGGCGTCGGCGAGCGGCGGATGGTGACCCAGCGCAGCTCGGTGAACTCGTCGAGACCCGCGCGGCCGCCGAAGCGCCCGTAGCCGCTGTCCTTTTGTCCGCCAAACGGCATCTGCGGCTCGTCGTGAACCGTCGCGCCGTTGATGTGACAGATGCCGAATTCGATTTTCTCGGCCATGCGCAGCGCGCGGTTGACATCGCGCGTGAAGATGGAACTCGACAGGCCGTACGGCGTGTCGTTGGCGATGCGCAGCGCGTCTTCGGCGTCGTTCGCGATGACGATCGGCTTCGCTGGCCCGAACGATTCTTCGTGATACATGCGCATTGCGGGGGTGACGCCGTAAAGAACCGTCGGGGGATAGCACGGTCCCTGCGCTTTTCCGCCGCAGAGAATTTTCGCGCCCTTCGTGACTGCATCGTCGACGAGCGATTGCACGCGCTCGACCGCTGCCGGAGTGATCATGCAGCCGAGCTGCGATTGCGGATCCATCGGATCGCCCACTTTGAGCGACTGGCCTTTGGCCGCGAGCTTTTTCGCGAATTCCTCTGCGACCGATTTTTCGACGACGATGCGTTCGGTGGACATGCAGATTTGACCCTGATTCATGAACGCGCCGAAGTTCGCGGCGGAGACAGCGGCGTCGATGTTCGCGTCGCCGAGTACGATCATCGGGGCTTTGCCGCCGAGCTCGAGCACGACGCGCTTCAGATGGCGACCGGCGCTTTCGGCGATCAGGCGTCCGATTTTCGTCGAGCCGGTGAAGCTGATACGGCGCGTCTTTGGATTGGAGATCAATTCGTCGACAACTTCGGCGGCGTCGGGCGGCGCGTTGGTGATGACGTTGAGCACGCCCTTCGGGAAGCCGGCGTCTTCGAACACCGAGCCGATTGCGAGATGCGTGCCGGGAGATTCCTCGGACGCTTTAAGCACGACGGTGTTGCCGTAGGCGATCGGCGCGGCGACGGCGCGCATGCCGAGAATCATCGGCGCGTTCCACGGCGCGATGCCGGCGACGACTCCGACCGGAACGCGCATGGCCATTGCGGTCGTGTCGGGCAGATCCGTGGGGATTACTTCGCCGATCATGGCGTAGGGCTGAGCAGCGGCTTCGCGCAAAATTCCCGCCGTGTAAATGCAGTTGAACATGCCCCAGCCAAACGTCTGGCCGGTTTCAGCGGCCATGATTTTTGAGATGTCCTGCATGCGGCGCTCGAGCACTTCGGCAGCTTTTAGAAACAGCGCGCGGCGAGCGGCTGGCGGCGTCGAACTCCAGGCTGGAAACGCAGCCGCGGCGGCTTCAATCGCGCGGCGCGCATCCTCGCGCTTGCCTGCGGGCACTTGAGACGCAGTGCCGCCGGTGAAAGGATTTCGCTTGCTGTAAGTTTTTCCGTCGAGCGAGCCGGTCCATTCGCCGTTGATGAAGAGTTTTTCTTCGCGAGTTGCGACAGCTTGCATGGAATCCTCCCAAGACTAAGGAAATTTTCAGAGCGGTCAGGCTGAGCGAGATTTTTCGTCGAGCGTCTGCGCGGGGGACAGAGACCGGTTCGCTTACCTGATCTTCCACTCCCGATTTGTGATCGTCCTGCGAGCCTGCGCTTTCCCTATTGCGGCGGAAGTTTACATCACAGTGTATGGCAGCATGAAAAGGAATTTTGGCGGGGTTTGAGGTGGCTCGGCGAGATTTCTCGCTGCGCACGCTCCCCTCGCGTTCGCTCGGGGCAAGCAGGATCACCACCCTGGTCGGGTGGTCACTTCCGTCGAGTGCCGTAGCGGGCGCGGTGGCGTTTGCCCCAAGCGGACATCAATTTCAGGATGGGCCGCAGACTCTGGCCGTGGCGCGTGAGCGAATACTGCACACGCGGGGGCACCTGCGCGAAGACTTTCCGGTGAATCACTTCGTCGCGCTCGAGCTCGCGAAGATGCTTGGTGAGCATTTTTTTCGTGGAACCGGGAATCAAGCGCTGCAGTTCGCTGAAGCGGCGCGTGTTGTCTTCGAGATAGAAGAGGATGAGCGGCTTCCATTTACCGCCAATGACTTCGGCGGTCAGCTTGACCGGGCAATCGTTGCCGTCCATGGAACCCTCCAAAGGTACCAAGTGACGAAAAAGTGCCTACTAGGTGGGACGAGACTCTAGCCTAAAATCAGCCACTTGGCTAGGGTCTGCGATGCAAGACGCTTTGGGGGGTACTAGGCTAGCCGGCAGCGCCCCTTATGAAATCTGATTGGCATTCCTATCGGGGAGGAAAGCATGTCGAGCAAGAGGCCGGTTGTCGTGTACGGCGCGAGCGGATATTCGGGGCGACTCACCGCGGAGTATCTGCGCGAGTACAACGTGCCGTTCATCGCGGCGGGACGAAACAAAGCGAAGCTTCAGGACGTGATGAATCACGTGCCGGGAATCGAGACGGCGGACTACGAGATCGTCGAAACCGGCGGCTCGGTGGCCGATCTCGTGAAATTGTTCTCGGGAGCGAAAGTTGTATGCAATACGGTCGGACCGTTCATCTATTACGGTCCGACCGTGATGGAGGCGTGCCTGCAGGCAGGATGCCACTATCTCGACATTTCGGGCGAACAGGCGTGGCACCGGGACCTCGAGGAAAAGTGGAGCGCGAAATTCGCGGCGAAGGGGCTCGTAATCGTGGGCGCGATGGCGTTCATGTCCGCGCCGAGCGATGCCGCGGCGCGTGTGGTGCTTGAGTCAGGCGGAATCGACAGCCTGGAAATTCTCACGATGTTTGACGGCATGCCGACGTTCGGCTCGACGCAGACGATTTTCGCCGTGATTCAAACCGAGGGATATTATCTCGAGCAGAACAAGTACAAACCGTGGCAGCGCGCAGTTGGGTACGAGACCGTTGTGCCCGGATACATTCGGACGCAACTGGCTCTGAGCTGGGGAGGATTCCCGCATCCGGTCTGGTACAAGAATCACCCGCAAGCTGCGAACGTAAAATCGTTTGGCGGCTTGCTGAACCGCCAGATCATGGAGGGCGTGCTGGCGACGGAAAAACAGTTCGAAGCGACGATCCGCCCGCTGCCGAAAGCAAAGCAGGAGAAGAAGCTGGCGGAAATGGCGAACGCGGTGCAGACTGGCACGCCGCCGCGCGAAAATTCTCGTGAGCAGCGCACCATCGACGTAATTGTGGGACGCGGAACGCTCGAATCCGCGCAGGTCGTGCTGTTCGGGACGAGTTGCTACAAGCAGACTGGCCTGATGCAAGCGTTCGGCGCGCACACGCTGGTGCACACGGCGCCGAAGCAGGTTGGTTACGCGTCGCCAGCGGCTGCGTTTGGACATCGAGAGATCCTCAGGACGCTTGAAGCCCACGGGCTTTCCAAAATGAAGGTCTATCCCTAAGGAGAACTGCCCATTCTGGGATCCCGCCGCTGGACAGGCGGACAATTGAAAATTGGGCCGAGACACGATACTGTATACAACCCCGCTAAGACTGGACAGCTTCTGCCAGCTGAATGCAGGGCCTCCGAACGGAGGCGGCACTGCTGGCGGGCCATGCCTGGAGCGACCTTCGGACTCGATAAAGCCGATTGAAGGGGGAAACGGCGAGGGGACGGGAGCCGTCTGAAAGAGTTTGCAGAGAGATCGTAAAGCCAAGTCATTTTAATCGTTAGGAGAGAAAGATGAGTTACCGCAATTTGGAGGAAGTGTTACAGGCCGCCGGAAACACGGTGAATATGCTGCGGAATTCACAAATCGGAGCGTACGTCTATCCGGTGGTGCCTTCGGAATACTCGAACTGGCGCGACGAGCAGAAGGCGTGGCGCGAGACGGCGGTTTTGTTCGATCAGTCGCATCACATGGCGAATTTGTATGTGAAGGGACCAGATGCGCTGAAGATGCTTTCGTATCTGGGCACGAACAGCTTCGCGAATTTCCCTGTGAATCGCGCGAAGCAGTTCGCCCCCTGCAGCTACGACGGATACATCATCGGAGACGGCATCCTGTTCCATATGGAACAGAACAGCCTGGTCTACGTGGGACGCGCGCCGGTGGCAAACTGGCTTGAGTTCCATGCCACGACGGGTGGCTTTAACGTCGAGATCAAGCGAGACGACCGGTCGCCGTCGAATCCGGGCGGCCGCGCTGTGGTTCGCACGACTTACCGGTATCAGATCCAGGGACCGAACGCCAAGCAGATCATCGAAAAGCTGAACGGCGGGCCCTTCCCCGAGATCAAGTTCTTCAACATGGGAGAGATCAAGATCAAGGGCCGCACGGTGCGCGCGCTTCGTCACGGCATGGCCGGCGCGCCGGGACTGGAGATTTGGGGCCCGTACGAAGAGCGCGACGAAATCCGCGCCGCTATCTTGGAGGCAGGGGCAGAGTTCGGGCTGAAGCAAGTGGGTTCGCGCGCGTACGCGTCGAACACCTGCGAATCGGGCTGGATCCCCTCTCCGCTGCCGGCCGTTTACACGGGCGAGAAGATGAAGAAGTATCGTCAGTGGCTACCGGCGAATAGTTACGAAGCGACCGGCTCGCTGGCGGGAAGCTTCGTCTCCAACAAAATCGAGGACTACTACAACACGCCGTTCGAACTCGGGTACGGAATCTTCGTCAAGTTCGACCACGACTTCATCGGCCGCGAGGCGCTGGAAAAGATGGACCAAAAGGCGCAGCGGAAGAAGGTCACGTTCGCGTGGAGCGGAGACGACGTTCTCAAGAGCTACAAGTCGCTGCTCGAGCCGGGGGAACCCTACAAGTTCATCGACCTGCCGATTTCGAACTACGCTTCTTCGTCCTACGACAAAGTCGTGAACAGGAATGGGAAGGTCGTGGGCCTGTCGATGTTCGCGGGGTACAGCTACAACGAGCGGTCCGTGCTGTCGCTCGGCATCGTCGATCCGGACGTCGAGATCGGCACCGAGCTCACGCTGGTTTGGGGCGAGGAAAACGGCGGCACCAAGAAACCGACGGTCGAGCACCACAAGCAGTTGCAAGTGCGCGCGACTGTCAGTCCGGTGCCTTATTCGAAGGTCGTCCGCGAAACGTACGCAGCAGGCTGGCGCACGGCTCACAAGTAATCGGTAATCAGAGCCATATCGAGGAAATTCAGGGGCGGGCCGTCGAAATCGACTGTCCGCCCTTTTGTTTGGCGCGTGCAAGATCGGCGCGGTAAACTCTCGCTCGCCCTAGCGCTGACAATCGGGCCCAATCGATGATCCTTCATCTCAACCATACGCGGCGAGACTCGGCGGCTGCGAGCACGAGCGAAATCGTCAGCACGTTTCTGACGCTGCTCGAAGAGGGCCACCTGAGCACGGCGGAATTCGCGCGGCTGCAAATCTACCTGGATTGGCTGCAGTACAAGCAGAATTTCCGCGAGCCGATCACCGTGATGCAGGCAGCGACGAACCAATCGGGTGAGCCGTCGCGCGTGGAAGTCCGGATCGATTCGCGGCAGGTGGCGCCGGGATGTCTTCGCCAACTGGTGCAGAAGGCGATGAAGCCTTCTGCAGCAGAAAGCGCCAGCGAGCAAAGCCGGCTATATCTCGAGGATTTCCGATCGCTACGTTCGAGCATCGTCTGGGAGTTCAACCAACTCTACTGGCAGAGGCTCAAAGATTGGGAGCACACCACCGGCAAAAGCTATGAGAGGGCGCTGCCGGGCGGTGCGTCCGACGGGCACCATCCCCAAGCCATCTCCGATTCCGCGAGAGAATTCTGGAAGCTGCTGAAGGATCTGGAGACACGTAACCAACTGCCGACCGAGATTTTCATTTTGGAGATAGGAGTCGGACTCGCGATGCGGGCGAGCATGTGGCTCGACCAATTCGCCGCGATCGACCAGGAGAACGGCACGAGTTTCTACCCGCGGCTGAGATTCCTGCTGGGGGATTACTCGCTTTCGACTCTCGAGAGATCGCGGCCCGCGGTGAAAAAGCACATCGATCTGTGCAGCTTCATCGCGCTCGACGCACTTGATCCGACAAAGGCGCTGTCGTTCCTGCGGCACAAAATCCTGCACGTGCACTCGAGCAACATGTACGACAACCTGCCGGATGAAGAGGTCGTCTGGCGGGACAACCGGCTGTATTGGGTGCAGGTGCGAGCGTACGTGTCGGCGGAGGATGCGGCGCGGATCGGCATGATGTGCGGCGTGCAGTTGGAAGACGTGCTTCGGATTATTCATCGGCTGCTGGAGGTGGGTGCAAACGCGCTGCCGGACCGCGAAAAGGGAATGGCTTTCTGGATGGAGATCTGGAAGGCCATTCGATTTGAGGAGCGGCTGGTGGACGCGATGGAGCTCCCGGAAATACCGCTGCCGGCCGGATTGAGTTACGTGCAGATGGAAGATATTCTGAAGGATGCGCCGGGCGACTTGAGGTTCCATCTGAGTTCCGGGGCGCTCGAGAGTTTTCGCAACACACTGCCGCTGCTTCACCCGCGCGGCTATTTGCACGTGCAGGACATTTTTGTCACCGACTTGAACGAGTACAGCATGGGATTCTACGGGCCGGGGAAGCTGGACGGCTCGATTGTGAACTGGGTGAACGGCGCGCTGTTGCGAGAGGTGGCCCACCGCGCGGGATACGACCTGCACTTTACGCCGTTCCCGTACCGAGAGGGTTCCAAGACCTCAATTTTGCGCACGAGCCAACGGGAGTAAACGCATGACTCTTCCGATTCTTCCTACGACGATGGTGGGCAGTTACTCGATGCCAAGCTGGCTGGAGCGGCTGAAGACCGACTACTTTGCGCGGCGCATCAGCCGGCACGACCTCGATGAAATCCATGATTGCGCGGTGCGGTCGGCGATCAAGGACCAGGAAATGGCGGGGCTCGACATTGTGACGGACGGCGAGTTGCGCCGCGATAACATGATCGATTACTTCGTCGAGCGCCTGCCGGGAATCCACATCGACAGGTCCTCGAAAAAGTTCTACTACGATTTTTACGACAGCGAGGTGCTCGGGAAAATTCCGATGGCAGCGCTGGGGCTAGCGGATGATTTCAAGTTTCTGCTGGCCAACACGGATCGCGCGACGAAATTTTGCGTTACCGGGCCGCATTCGCTCTGCAAGCGCGTGCGCAACAAGTATTACCCGAGCGACGAAGCACTGGCCACGGACATCGCGCGCGTGATGAACATGGAGCTGAAGGAGCTCGTCAAGGCCGGCGCACAGTTGATCCAAATCGACGAACCCTACTATTCGGGCTTTCCCGAAGACCTGGCTTGGGGCGTAAAGGTCTTAAACACGCTCGTCGAGGGCGTGAACGCCAAGGTCGCGCTACATATCTGCTACGGGAACCGCTACGGAAAGCCTTCGTGGGAAGGGAGCTATCGCTATCTTTTCCCGAGAATATTGGAAGCGAAAATACAGCAGCTCAGTCTGGAATTCGCGCGGCGCGGCGGCGAGGATCTGGATCTCTTCGGGGAATTTTCGGCTCCATTCGAACTGGGCGCCGGAGTGATCGACGTGAAGGACCAAGCAGTCGAGACGGCCGATATTGTCGCGGAGCGGATTCGAAAAGTGATGAAATTCGTTCCGGCGGAGAAAATCGTCGTGCTTCCCGACTGCGGTCTCTATCATCTGCCTCGGGACATTGCTTTCGCCAAGCTGCGCGCGATGGTCCAAGGCACCAACATCATCCGCAGGGAACTGGGACATCTGGACAGCAAAACAAAGACGGCCGGATGAAGGGCCGCGACCGCGTCGCGCATCCGACGACGCAAAAATCGCCTACTACGTGCAAGAGTTTCCTTTTGGACCCAATGCTCCGCGAGGGGGCTAGAACCTTCTGCTACCCGCAAATAGCTAGACAGTAGCGAATTAATTTCGATACTATGCTCGCGGAAATTCGATGCCAGCGAGCGCCATCGCGCCTGCCACTACGGCACCTTCTCCTTTCGCACGCATTTCCACCGACGGCGTCAAGGTGTCGGAGCGCCGCGAAATTTGGAGGATTGGCACAGCTTCAGTTTGCGGACCGCACGAGATCGAATTCCTCGGCGACCGTCCGTTCAGCGCGGACTTCGAGCATGCGGACGTATCCAACCTAGTTTTCTCGCGGCTCATTTGCAGAACTCCACATAGGGCAATCCGAACGGCGCATTTGGCGCGCCATGACGACCGGCACCTGGTGAAGGCAGTCCTGGTAACGCGGGGTGGCTGCACCGTTGAGCAATACGGTCGGGCGATCTACCTCCGGTCGGGCGAATGGAGCATCTACGATACGACGCAACCGTACCGGATGACGGTTCCTGGGCGCGCCGAGATGTTCTTGCTGCTGATACCACGCGACCGATTCGTCACTCGGAACTTCGATCTTCGCCACCTGGTCGCGCGCCGCATGTCGGGGTGTTCGGGATTGGGCAAGCTGATTTGGAATCTGATTTCCAACACCTTCGATCAGATACCGGACATAGCGGACCGGTCCAGCCATGAAGTGGCGGACATTGTGGTTCAGATGATGCGTCTTGCGCTTCTCGATCTTGCGGGAGACCGTGCGCCGGGTGACTCGAAGGCGGCATTGCGCGATCGCATCAAACTCTATATCGCCAGCCATCTTGCCGATCCCGAGCTGTCGCTCACGAAGCTCGCTGCGGCAACGGGCTGCACAAAGCGGTACCTCCATATGGCCTTCCACGGAGAAGGAGACTCGATTTCGGATTTCATTCTCAAGCAACGACTCGAACGCTGCCGGATCGACCTGCTTGACCCAGCGTGTGCGCGAAGGTCGATCACGGACATCGCGTATTCGTGGGGGTTCAACAGCTCCAACCACTTTAGCCGGTGTTTCAAACAGTTCTTCGGAGCGTCTCCCAGACACCTTCGGGCAGGAATTGCACCGTTGACAGTGCTGGATGCAGGATCCCGAAAACTGGCCCAACGATAGTCCGGCGGCGTTCCGCGCGCCGAGGAAATCAATCAACATGTCGGAGAAGTCGCTTCCCTCTGGGGCAAATCCCACTTCCCCTCTGGGATAGACCTGTCCGGCGTGGCTTGGCTAACCTTGCGCAAATCGGAAGCGAGTGGAGGTATGCCGGCGGTTCGAGGGTGTCGCGGGGATGTTTGCATCGTCAATCACACTAAGAGCTTGACAAATAACGGCATAGGCGATACACATGCACCAATTCCAAGGCTTCACACATAGCGCGCCAAGGCGCGTTCGCGGGTGGTGTGGACCGAATTAATCTTCGGAGGGGGGTTGAAGATGAGGCTGCGTTTCCTAGCGGTATGTTTCGTCGCGGTTGTGGTTGCGTTGGGGTGCGTCGGTTCGGCATTTGCGCAGGGCGTAGCAAACGCGCAACTAAACGGCACAGTAACTGATCCGAGCGGCGCCGCCATTGCTGGCGCCTCGATCACCGTCCGCAACACGACCACCAATATTTCGTACACCGGGATGTCGAACGACAGGGGCTTCTACGCCATCGCCAGTCTGCCGCCGGGAGACTACGAGTTGAAGTCGTCTTATGCCGGGTTTGCGAACTATTTGCAGACGGGAATCGTGCTCGAAGTCGGCCAGGTGGCCACGATAAACGTTGCCCTACAAGTCGCGGCGCGAGGCGAAAAGGTGGTCGTGACCGAGGTCGCGCCGGTGATCGAGCCGACCAAGACGGAAATCAGCCAGGTGGTTGAGACGCAGCAGATTCAGTCCCTGCCCATCAGCAACCGCGTGTTTACGGACTTCGCGCTGCTGACTCCCGGCGTGGCCACCAGCCGCACGAGCCTGGGCACAACGTTTACGGAATTCGAAGTGACGCAGATTTCGTTCGGTGGCATGCGGTCGTTCAGCAACGAGATCACCGTCGACGGCGCGGATTTCGTCAACACGGCCAGCGGCATACAGCGCGCTACGCCTCCACAGGAGTCAGTGCAGGAGTTCCGCGTGGTGAACAATAGCTTCGGCGCGGAATCCGGGCGCGCACTTGGCGGCATCGTCAATATCGTGACCAAGAGCGGCACGAACGATATGCACGGTTCGATTTACGAGTATTTCCAGAACAGCGACTTGAACTCGCGCTCTCTGTTGCAGCCCGCACCGCTGCCGAAGGCTTGGCGCTCGAATCAGTTCGGGGGAACAATCGGCGGCCCCATCACGAAGGACAAGACCTTCTTCTTTATCAACTACGAGGGTAAGCGCAGCGCTCAATCGCCGATTTATCCGCCCGATTTCATTGCCGGCCTGCCGCTCATTGACCAAGCGAAGGCGCAAATGGGATTCGCCCCGGAAGGTTGCTTTGCGCCCCTCCCCAGCTGCACGAACAGCGACGCCTCGTATATCCAGGGCTTCGTGAAGACCGGCGACAATGACAACGGGTTTGCCCGCTTCGACCATCAAATCAACGCCAACAACCGACTGGCGATCCACTACAACATCGAGGACACACGGGCGCTTGGCGAGCTCGTTGGGAATACCCTCGACGGCGGCGGCATCGGCGTCCCCAGCGGCGGCCGCAACCTCTTTACTCGCGATCAGGCGGTGGTGGCGACGGTGAATTCTGTGCTGACGCCCAATGTGGTCAACACCGTAGTCGGTCAGTACGCTCGACGGCATTATAATTTCCTGGGGGCCACGGGCCAGCCCGACTTCAGCGTCTTGAACGATCTCGAGATGGGCCACAATTTCGGAACGAATGACAGGCTCTACGAGACTCGGGGGCAGCTCTCCGACTCGCTCTCCTGGGTCAAGGGCAATCACGTCGCGAAGTTCGGAGTCGATGCCAACTATCTGTCGAGTCTCGAGAATTTCCCCGGATTCACTCCAGTGCGGATGCTCGTACCTGCGGGCCTGCCCTGTTTCTACGCCTTCTCCGAGTATTACAAATATGGGCCGACCTGGGAGACAGGGGGGGCCCCGGCGAGTCCGCTGCTGACTGCCGGCAGCGAGTGCCCAGTAGCCGGCACTGGCTTGGACGGTGACGGTAGAGCGGTAGACAATGGCGTGATAGTTGCGTACGCGGGCGTCCCGCTCCCAAGGAATCCGACGTTTCAATTTGGTGCACCGCTCGTCCTGGCGTCCAACGGGACGAACCTCAACACCGCGACCTGGGCAAACGCATATCCGCCGGGCCTCTTTAACAACTACAGCAGGGTCATTGATCACGGCTACTGGGGCCTGTTTGCGCAGGATCAATGGCGAATTACTCCGAAGCTGACATTGAATTATGGCTTGCGATGGGATGTCGAGTCCGGGCTCGGAGCCTACGTGAAGCAGGATCTGATGGGTTGGCAGCCCCGAGTTGGGCTGGCCTATTCACCGGACAGCAAGACTGTCATCCGCGCGGGATTTGGTATGTTCGATGACCGCTACAACCTGACGTTCTTCTTTGTCCCGAACACGCAGAAAGCGGTGCCGGGCTACCTCTGCGGCAACAATCCACCGCCTAACGTCGTGGCCGGTTGCAACGATGCCGGAGTTCTGCCGCAGAACCTCCCGATGTACTTGGGGCCTGATCAGGCCCGTCAGGGTTATCAATTGGCCGGATTTGCGGGAGGGGGCGCTTCGTCATTCGCTGCAAGCGTTATCGCAAACGGCGGTTACGACCAGCTCAACCCGGTTTCATTAGTCGGTACTTGCTTCACCGGCATAGTAGCCTTGGATGAATTCCCCGGCAACGAGTGCGGCATTGGCGAGGGCGGGATGGACCACAACGTTAGCAAGATCCCCTATGCCGAACAGGCCAGTGCCGAAATCGACCATCAGTTCGGCGGAGGATTTGCACTCAACGCCGGGTATCTCTTCGTCGGCGCACACCGGCTCGTACGGGGAAACAATATCAATATTCCCTGCCCGGTTGGTACGTCGTGGACCGCCGCAGAATTGACGGCGAACGGTGGCCCCACCGATCCGACGGGGGACTGGGTCGAAGGGGAGCTGCATGCAAACGGCACGTTCTCGACGTGCAGCAACGGCGCGCCGGTACTGGGAAGTGGCGCCCTGGCGAACACGGGGCCCTACTTTGCCGGCGTCTTTGGCTCGGGGCTGCAAACGATCAGCGCCGGGCTTCTTGACTATAACAATGGCGTGGCGAAAGCTGCCTATCACGGCGGAACGATCACGGCGATCGAGCGAATCAAGAACTTCAATCTGACGGCCAACTACACCTACTCCCACACGATCGACAACGGCAATTTCACCACGTTCATCAACCTGCCCGTGAACCAGCTCGATTACAGCGACAAGACAGAGCGCGCCAACTCCAACCAAGACGTCCGCCAGCGCTTTGTCGCGAACTTCACGGCAGACGGACCCGAGGACACCTGGGTCCGCCACTTCACGGTGAGCAGCATTGTCACGCTGCAAGCCGGGCGGCCCTTCACGATCTTCTATGGCGCTGATCTACTCAACGATTTCGCTGGCGGTGCGACGGACCGCGTGGGCGGCGCGCCGATAAAATTCGACTGCCCGAGCGCTTCGCACTGTGTAACAATGGTCTCACGGAATACTTACATCGGCGATCCACTCTACTCGTGGGATTTCCACCTCGGGCGGTATTTCCAGCTAACCGAACGCATGAAGATGGACCTCAGCATGGATGCGTTCAACTTCCTGAACAGGTCGAACGTGGATGAGATCACACCCGTATATGGCTCGCCCGTCTTCTGCGGCGGAGTCGCCGGAGCAAACCCGGTCATCCCGCGGCACTATCGGGACGCCACAAGCCGGTTGATCCAGACAGCCTCGCCGACCATGGGGTGCCCAGCCGGACCGATCCCCCAACCCGGCGGGACCCTCGCTTTCACTCCAATAGCCGGCGACCTGCAGTTCATACCGAGTACACCGAATCCGCAGTTTGGTTTGCCCAGGACGATGCTAAACCCGCGGCAACTCCAGTTCGCGGCGAAGTTCTCGTTCTGAACGCTAGTTAAACCGAAGTGACACAGAAGGCCGGGCTCAATGCCCGGCCTTCTTTTTTTGACCTGCTCCTCGCAATCGCGAATGCTCGACAGTGGCTAGCGTTGTTGTCGGGCAAAGCGTCAGGTAGTATCTTTTGGCTTCGCAGAGAAGCGAACGGATTCCTGCCAGCAACTGGCTCAACTGCCGGGATTCCGTAGATATGCCAGGGGATCGAACGTGGAAACTTTCGTCTTGGTGCACGGCGCGTGGCACGACGGGTCCGCCTGGGATCCGACGGTCCGACATCTGGAAAGCAGAGGGCACAAAGCGTTCGCGCCGACGATCGCGGGGCACGGCAAGTCGGCGGAGAAGAATGTGAATCACGCGCAATGCACGGAATCGATTGTGCGCGCGATTGTGGATCGGGGGCTTCGCGATACCGTGTTGGCGGGACACAGTTTCGGCGGCACCATCATTTCCAAGGTTGCTGAAGCAATTCCGGAACGAATCAAGCGGCTGGTGTTTCTGAACGCTTTTGTTCTGAAGGACGGAAACAGCCTGATGGACGAATCGCCGCCGCACTATGTGGAACTCTTCGAAAAGCTTTCCAAAGAATCCGGCGACGGCACCGTCATGATTCCATTTCCGATCTGGCGCGAGGCGTTCATCAACGACGCCGATATCGAAACGGCCAAGTGGACCTACGCGCAGCTGTCGCCTGAGCCGTATCAGCCGTGCAAGGACAAGCTCGACCTGAAAAAGTTCTATTCACTTGTGACGCCAAAGAGCTACATCAATTGCACCGAAGATACTGCGTTGCCTCCGGCAGATGGAGGTTGGCACCCGCGCATGTCGAGCCGGCTGGGGCTGCACCGGCTGGTGCAGATGCCGGGGAGCCATGAGGTCATTTATACGAATCCGGGCCTGCTCGCAGAAAAGATTTGGGAGGCCGGACGGGATTGAAGGCGGTGCCGGAATTTCAAGATGCTCGTGAAGCTCAACACGAAGCCGGAAGAAATTGAAGTCGACCTCGCGAAATCGGCGTTGGTGATCGTGGATATGCAGCACGCGTTTGCGAGCAAGGGCGGCACGCTCGACCTTGCCGGCGCCGATCTTTCCGACGCACCGCAGGTGGTGCGCACGATTCGATCGGTGCTCGACGCGGCGCGTGCAGCCGACATGACCGTCGTGCATCTGCAGGTGGGCTACAAGCCTGATCTCAGCAATGCAGGCGGGCCGCGGTCTCCCAACTATTACAAAGAGACTGCGATGCATCTGATGTGCACGAGGCCGGAATTAAAGGGCAAGCTGCTGACCGAAGGAAGCTGGGATTTTGCACTGGTCGACGAGCTTGCGCCCCTGCCGGGCGAAATCGTAATCACGAAAACTCGCTACAGCGGATTTGCCGGAACCACACTTGATTCGCAGTTGCGCGTTCGCGGCATCCAGTATCTATTTTTCGCCGGGATCGCGGCGAACGTGTGCGTCGAATCAACACTGCGAGACGCTTACTTCCTCGATTACTGGCCGATTCTGATCGCCGACGGCACGATGGCCGCAGGCGGGCAGAAAATGTACGAGGCAACTTTGTTCAATGTAGAATCTTTCTTCGGCTGGACAATCACGTCGAACAATTTGCGGGCATCGCTCGGAGCGCCGCAACGGTGAGACTGCGACCACGGGATGGGGCCGATCCTAGCCGACAGCCGTCACCGCGGCGGTCGATCAGCGCTCGGCCGTCGACCCAGAGCGTCTCCGTAGTCTGTGGGAAAATATCGGGTGGGAATGAGTGAAAAGAGCCAAATAGAAGCAAAGCCAGCGGCGCGTTCGGGTGTGCGCCAGGTGCGGATGCGGACGTCGGGCGCTTCGATGCGGCCATTGCCCGGTGGCGGATTCCTCATCAAACCGGACGAGGCGCTGCGGCCGTATCCGAAAGTTTTGACCGATCGCCTGATGCACTGGGCCGAAGTCTCGCCGCAGAAGGTCTGCATCGCCAAGCGCGGCGCCGACGACCAGTGGCGGACGTTGACCTACGCGCAGGTGTGGGAAGCGGTCCGCGGCATCGGGCAGGCATTGCTTGATCGCGGACTTTCGGTCGAGCGGCCCGTCGCGATTCTCTCCGAGAACGATCTCGAACATTTTCTGCTGACGCTGGCGGGCCAGCACGTGGGAATTCCGACGGCGCCGATTTCGCCGCCCTATTCTCTGGTGTCGAAGGATTTCGGCAAGCTGCGGCATACGCTCAAGATTCTGACGCCCGGATTGGCATTTGTTGCCGACGGCACGCGCTACGCTCCGGCGATTGAGATGGTCGTCGATGAACACATCGAGGTGGTGGCCACAACGGCGCCGCCTGATCGACGCAAGTCCAGCCTGTTCGCCGAGCTACTTGAAACGAATCCCACCGCTGCTGTGGATGACGCGCACGAACGGATCGATCCGGACGGCGTGGCGAAGTTTCTGTTTACGTCGGGCTCGACCGGCGTGCCGAAAGGCGTGATCAACACGCACCGGATGCTCTGCAGCAACCAGCAGATGATCGCGCAGATTTTCGGATTTCTGGAGGACGAGCCGCCGGTGATTGTCGACTGGCTGCCATGGAATCACACATTCGGCGGGAATCACGACGTCGGGATTGCGCTGTACAACGGCGGAACGTTTTACATCGACGACGGCAAACGCGGGCCCGGATGGATCGAGAAGACCGTCCGCAATCTGCGCGACATTTCAACGACGGTATTTTTCAATGTGCCAAAGGCCTACGAAGACCTGCTGCCATTTCTGCGCGCCGACCGGCAATTGCGCGAGACGTTTTTCCGCCGGTTGGGATTGATGTTTTACGCAGGTGCGGGATTGTCGCAGCCCGTCTGGGACGCGTATCGCGAGCTCGCGTTCGAGACGTGCGGCGAGCGGATCATCATGGCCACGGGTCTTGGTTCGACCGAAACTTCACCGATGGCGATTCAAACGACCTGGGAGACTGACCGGGCAGGAACGATCGGAATTCCGGTGCCGGGCGTGGAGGTGAAGCTCGTCCCGCGAGGCGACAAGCTCGAGGCGCGCGTGCGCGGGCCGAATGTGACCCCCGGCTACTGGCGCGAGCCGGAGCTGACGAAGAAAGCCTTCGATGAAGAAGGGTTTTATTCGTTCGGCGACGCCGTGCGATTTGTCGACCCGAGCGACGTGAACAAAGGGCTGCTTTTCGACGGGCGCCTGAACGAGGACTTCAAGCTCGCAAACGGCACGTGGGTCAGTGTGGGACCGCTGCGCGCGAGGATTATGGGACATTTCTCGCCGCTCGTTCGCGACGCGGTAATCGCGGGGCTCGATCGCGACTTTCTCGCGGCGATTATTTTCGTCGACGCAGATGCGTGCCGCTCGCTGGCGCCCGAACTGCCGGAACGCGCACCGTTGGCCCAGATCGTGAGCCATCCTGCAGTGCGCGCGCGCTTTCACGCGCTGCTCAAGAGCTTCGCGCAACAATCGACCGGCAGCTCAAACCGAATCGTCCGCGCGGTGCTGGCGGAGGAACCGCCTTCACTTGACGCCGGCGAGATCACGGATAAGGGTTCGTTCAATCAACGCGCAGTGCTCGAGAGGCGCGCGGCGCTGGTGAGCGAATTATATGCCGCTACACCGACGCAGGTACTACGCATTTAGCGTCCGTAACTGCCTGTAGTTTCGAATGACACAATTTCCATGGAGGTAGATTCCGCAATGGATGAGGCGGTCGAGGCAGTTCTCGCCGAGTACGATCAGCGCGGCGTTGAGGAGTTCGAGCTTCGCGACCACATGTCCGAAGACGAGTGGATGAGCCACCGCGACGATTTTCTGATCTCGATCGGGCGCCACACCGGGCAGCTTCTGAATATTTTGATCAAGGGCGCGAAGGCGCGAAACATTCTGGAAATCGGAACTTCGTACGGCCACTCCACGGTGTGGCTCGCGGAGGCGGCGCGCGCGACGGGCGGCACGGTTTTCACGATCGACGAAAAAGCGAACAAGCAGGAATACGCGCGGGGAATCCTCGCTCGAGCGGGGCTCGTCGCGCACGTTGATTTTCGCTTGGGCGATGCGAGAGAGATGATTGCGGCGTTGCCGGGTCCCTTTGATTTTGTGCTGGTCGACTTGTGGAAGGATCTCTACATCCCGTGCTTCGATCTATTCTGTTCCAAGCTGAGTTCCGGAGCTCTGATCGCCGCCGACAACATGATTTGGCCGGAATCGTCGCGTGAACACGCGCTTGCCTATCGCAAGCACATTCGTTCGAAGCCGAAAATCGATTCGATCCTGCTGGACGTGGGCAGCGGCATCGAGCTGAGCCGCTACGGAGACAAGCTGGCCTAGGTACGGGCTCACACGCGGCAGTTGGGTCTCCGGAATTGGTCGGGCAGCGGTGCGCCGTTAAGACTATGTGCCGTGAGCGAAAATGGGGCTCAGATCGCTGCGCTTCGTGATCGTATCGGTGTGAGCGTCTTTTTGTATCCCGTCGGCAATCTGGCGGGCTTGCTTGTAGTGATCCTCCGCTTCGTCCTTGTTGCCCGTTAGCTCGAAGACGCGAGCCAGAAGAAATTCGCTTTGAGCGAGCAGTCCCTGCATGCCAAGCGACTCGCTGCGGCTTGCGGCGCTCTGCAGCTCGGTTTTCGCCAAGGCGTAGTTCTTCATTCCAATTGCAGCTTCGCCCTGATAGATCGCACATTCGACCGAGAGGTATTTGAGCCCCATCGTGTCGGCCTGTTGAGCGAGGGACCGCAAGCCGCTCAAGGCCGAAGCAAGATGGCCTTGCTTGACCTCCGCTTTGGCAGCATTCACTTTCGACACGAGGATCAGGTGGGCGTCCGTCGCGTGCGAGGCAGTCTGGACGGCCTGCGCGTAGAGGGCGGCGCTGGACGGGTAATCGCCGCGATAAAAGGCGACGTCACCTTCATAGCCGAGCAGTTCGGCGACGATGGCATCGTCCTTCTGCGAACGCGCGACGGTCATCGCCTCATCAAGATTCTTCTTCGCGTCATCACTGCGACCGACTTCGGCGAGAGCGAGACCATAGGCTCCAAGCACCTCAGCGAGCCAGAAGCCTTGTTCCTGAATGTCGTGCATCGTCTTGACAGCGTCCTCTTCCGAACTGACGGCTGCGCCATATCGCCCCTGATAATCGAAGAGATTTCCCATGCCCGAAGACTCGATGGCGGCGCGGCGCTTGTCGCCAGCTTTCCGTCGCAGATCCAGAGCGCGCAAATAGTCCTGAAGCGCCTGATCGTACTGCGCCATGTTGTTCAGAGTTTCGGCGAGATTGTGCAGCGTGTCGGCGATATCGCTGGAAACGCCAAGCTTCTCGCGAACCTGCAACGCCTGCTCAAAGTAGGTGCGCGCATTTTGATAATCGGCGCTGAAGAGGTAGGTGTTGCCGATGTTGTTTAGCACAAGCCCTTGATTGGTGAGGTTGCCGACATCGATTTCGGTCTGCAGCGATTCCTTGAAGAGCGGCAGCGCTTGCGCATACTGGCCGTGATCGTCGTAAAACTGGCCGAGGTCGTTGAGCGCGTCGGCGGTGCCTGCTTTATCGCCGATTTCGCGCCGCACGGCCAAGGCTTCGTTGTAATTCTTCAGCGCGACGGCCGATTGCCCAAGCTGCGCCTGCGCCGAGGCCATATCTTCCAAGCTGTCCGCGATGCCTTTTTTGAGCCCCAACTTGCGCCGGATATCGAGCGCGTCCTGAAAATTGCGAATTGCGTCTTCGTCCTTGTTCAGCGCGGCGTAAGCGCCGCCCATGGCTTGCAGAATATCGGACCGCTCTTCGTCGTTGCCTGACTCGATCGCCATAGCCTGCGCCTGGGTCAGATATTCGAGGCCCTTCTGCGGGTTACCGGCTTCGATTTCGACGCGACCCACTTCGAGCAATCCCGATACGCGCTTCGGATCAAGCGCAAGCACCCGTGTCAGCTCGGCGCGGGCTTTGTCGTACGCGCCGGAATTTTCGTAAAGAACGCCAAGATTGAAGAGGACATCCGCATTGTTCGGAGATACCTTCGCAAGATTTTCATAGGCCTCGATCGCCTTCGGATAATCGCGCCGAATGCGGTAATGACTCGCCTGGATCAAGTACTTCTCCGCAGCCGGGAGCTGGTCGCTCAGCTCCACGGCTTTGCGAGAAGCCTGTTCGGCATCATCGTCCTGTCCAAGCTGCGCGTAGGTCCGGCCGAGCTCCGAATATGCGAGAGCAAAGCTGGAATCTTCTTTGGTGGAGGCCTGGAACTTCTGTACCGCGTCGAGATAATTGCCGCGGCGCGCGAGCTGGAGGCCCTCATTGTAGTCGCGCAAGGCATCGGCGGAAGCGGTCGAGGGCTTGAAGGATTGTCCTTGCAGTTCCTTCACCACGGTGGTCGAAAGCGCCAAATTCGAACGGATATCGGATGCGAGGCGGTCGATTGCGCTGAGAATGTTGCTCTCGGTTGCGGATTCGGTGAGAGAAGTCGTGCGGCCGTGCTTTACGTCCTGAACGGTGGCGTCCAGCCGAACTTGATTGCCAAATCGCGCGTAGCGCCCCCAAACGAGATCGTCCGCGTTGCTGAATTCCGCCAGGCGCTCGATCGTGGGAGGATCGAACGAAGTGTCGGATGACAATCTCAAATCGCGGAAGATTTCGTTGACCCGCTCCGAAGAAACAACGCGCAGATGAGCGGATTGTCCGACGTCGGTGCTCAATGTTTCAGCGACGCTCGATCCCAGCCAATCCAGCGATTGATCGCCGGAGGCGTTGCGGAACGGCACGATCGCAAGCGCAACAGCCGAAGCTGGCGACGCTTGCTGCGAGGAGAATAATCGGCCGCGCAGCAACCAGCCCGCGACCGCAGCGGCCAGCACCACAGCAGCCGTCACGGGAATCCATTTCGATTTGAGCACCGATAGATCTGTTCGCGGTTTCCCCCGCGCAATGGTGGCGCTGTCGAGCTTTCCTCCTCCTCGCCATGCTTGCAGATCGGTGAGAATCTCGCGGGCCGACTGGTAACGCAGAGCGGGATCCATCTGCAGGCATCGGGCGGTGATGTCGCTCAAGGCCTGAGGAACCGTTGGATCGATCACGATGGGCGGCTTTGGCACTTCGCGAGTCCGCTTGAACATCGAGGCTTGCACGGTGTCGGCCTTGTACGGCATCGCGCCCGTGAGCAACTCGTAGAGGATCACGCCGAGAGTGAATAGGTCCGACCGCACGTCGACGTGTTCGCCCATGACCTGCTCGGGCGACATGTAGTCGGGGGTGCCGACGAGCATGCCCGTTTGAGTCATGCCGCCGGATTCGACCGAGCGCGCAATTCCGAAGTCCATGACGGCCGCGCGCCCGTTGCGGTCGATCATGATGTTTTGCGGCTTGAGGTCGCGGTGAACGACGCCTTCGCTGTGCGCCGCGTCGAGCGCCAGGCAAACCTGCTCCATGATCCCGACGATTTCCACAGGGCTGAGACGGCCCTTCTCAAGGACGAGGGACCGCAAGTCCTGCCCCTCAATAAATTCCATGGTGATGAACTTGAGGCCGGCGGCTTCGCCGAGATCGAAAATGCGAATTACATTTCGGTGAGTAATCTGGCGTGCAAGCAGAAGCTCTTGCTTGAAGCGCTGTAGCATATCGGGGTGATACGCCACTTCGGGGCGAATCACCTTAAGAGCGACAACGCGGTCCAATTCGAGATCTTTGGCTTTGTATACCGCGCCCATACCGCCCTGCCCTAGTAATTGCAGAATTTCGTAGCGAGTCCCGAGGACAACGCCGGGCGTGAGTGAGGGTCCGCTGACTGCGGCGCTCACCGGAGAGGGCTGCGACCATCCTTTGGCGAAATCTTGCGTGGGCGCGCTGGCGGTTGTGGGCGGCGTCATTACGCCGGCAGCCGTGACGGCCATCGTCGCGCCGTCAAAATCGAACGCGGTATTGCACTGGCTACATCGGAGGGCAGTGGGTGGATTGGTGGTGTGACAGTGAGGGCATTCCATCGTGTTTGCGCCGGGGCGCCAGCGGGGGCAGAAGAGTGAAGTTAAGGCTTCTTTATGGGCAAATCAAGGGTTTTGGAGTTGCGCGGCAGCGCAACGGCTGATGCTCGCTGTTGCGATTCAAGCCGATTCGAACCGCCCAAAAGACCAAGTCAGCTGCGCGCCGCAGTCGCCTGGGGATCAGCACTCTGGCGCTTGAATTGCAGCTCTTAACTCGTGGTAGTGTGTGTGACGAATTTCGTCCCGCTACCTGGGGTGTAAGTCCTTTTCGGCCCGATTTACGAAGATTAGCGGCGGACCCGTCCCAGATCCGCTAGGCGCTGGTGTTCCATCTATGTGCAGTTGCTTGCATAACTCGCATCCGAGCCTGGGCGCGACCTCGTCCCCTATTCCGCCTGCTGATTGTTCCAGCGAACTTTTCCCATTTCGGCCTTGGGCAGCGCGGGGCAAGAGAGCGTGACGTCGAAGACAGCCCGCCGTTTACATCGGCTCCTGATTCTCTTGCTCTCGGTGTGCTTGCGCGCGACGGCTCAGACACCCAATACAATAAACACGGTCGCTGGCGGCGGAACGCAACCGAATTCACCGACCGCAGCTCACATCTCACCTCTAGGCAGCGTTGTTCGAGACAAGCTAAACAACCTGTACTTCTCCTTAGTCGGGCTTCGGGTTGTCTACAAAATTACTCCGCAAGGTCAAATGTCCATTTACGCCGGGACTGGGATAGAGGGATTTTCGGGCGATGGGGGGCCCGCCACGGAGGCAGAACTCGCCTTCCCAGAAGGCCTCGCTGTCGACGCAAACGGCGACGTGTTTATTGCAGATTCCCTAAACAACCGAGTTCGCCGCGTCGATGCGAATACCGGGGTAATTACCACCTACGCTGGCTCGGGCATTCAATATGACGGCTCGGGATTTTTCGGCGGATATAGTGGCGACGGTGGCCCGGCGACCAGCGCGCTTTTGAACTTCCCGGCCGCTCTGGCCCTCGACAGCAACGGGAATCTTTTTATCGCCGATTCGAATAACGACGTCGTCAGACTAGTAGACAATTCACCGGAGCATATCATTACAACCTATGTGGGCAATGGGACTCGCGGAACACCAGGTGCGACCAATGGAGATGGCGGCCCCGCCACAAGTGCCCGACTCAACTTCCAATATTACGAAGCAGGCCTAGCTACGGATGCGGCCGGCAATCTCTATATCGCGGATACCAACGATGACGTCGTCCGCGTCGTGGACACATCCGCCAACCACATCATCACGACCTACGCTGGCAGCCCGGGCCATCTCTTCACGTACTCAGGGGACGGCGGGCCAGCAACTTCGGCCGGCCTGTTCCTCCCCGTTGGTCTTTCCTTCGATGGACTCGGCAACCTCTTCATCGTTGACCGTGGAAATAATCGCGTCCGAATGGTGGACACAACGCCGGACCACATCATCACCACCGTGGCAGGCAGCGGTTCCCTATGCACAACCTACATTAATGGCTGCGGCGACAGTGGGTCACCGACTGCTGCTTCCCTGAACGACCCATACGATGTCTTCGTTGACAGCGCGGAGAATCTGTTCATCACGGATTTCGGAACCGGCAGGATTCGTTTGGTGTCGCCCGGGCCTCCGTCAGTAATTTCAACCTATGCCGGCGGTGGAACAGGAGGTGATGGCGGGGCAGCGACGAGTGCGGTTCTACCTGCGCCTCATACGCTCGTCGCCGATAGTGCCGGGGATCTATTCCTCGCGAATGACTTCCGTGTGAGTCGTGTCGATGGTTCAACGCAAACGATAACCACGTACGCCGGAAACGATATTGACGGAACATACGTGATCGGCAATGGCGACAATGGTCCGGCGACCCAAGCAAACTTTTACTCGCCTTTCGGTCTCGCGTTAGACAGCTTAGGAAACCTGTACGTAGCCGATTCCGGCCTCGTTGTGCGCCGTGTTGATGGTGTTACCAACACGATTACGACATATGCGGGCACGGGAGCCGTGTGCAATCCAACCACAAGTCCCGGCTGCGGTGACGGAGGAGCGGCCGCCAGCGCCACGTTTGGGAATATCGGGGGGATGGCCACGGATTCTTCGGGGAATCTCTACATCAGTGACACGAACCTCGATGTCGTTCGCCGCGTGGATGCAGTCACTGGAACGATTTCGACCTACGCGGGGACAGGCGTTGCAGGGTATTCCGGCGATGGGGGTCCGGCTACATTTGCCACGCTGTCCGTCCCGTACGGCCTGGCCTTCGACTCACAGGACAATCTGTATGTCGCGGACGCCGCCAACAATGTGATTCGAAAAATCGACAACACGGCGCAGCACAACATCACGACGTACGCTTTCAACGGATCGCCTACGTTTGGCGGAGACGGCGGTGCGGCTCTCTCTGCGAGCATGCATTTCCCCGCACAAGTCGCACTCGATGCGAACGGGAATCTTTTCGTGGGCGGAGGATACGACAACGTTGTCCGCCGAATCGACGCGAACGATCAGTCAGTCATCACAGTCGCCGGCGACATTCACAATCTCGACGGTGGGTTTTCGGGGGACGGCGGACCGTCCACACAAGCCATGCTCTCAAATTTCGGCGTCGCGATCGACAGCAATGAAAACCTCTACATCGCCGACGCGGGAAACAATCGCATTCGAAGCGTGCATCTGGCACCGGTTGCAAACGTCAATACGAGTTTGCTCCCACCGTTTGGCACCGTGCTGCCGGGCGCGGCGAGCAACCCTGGCCTGATCGATATCACAAACAACGGCCTCGACGATCTCAACATCACCAATGTGACTGTGCCAGCCGGATTCACGTTGCAGAACCTGTGCATCAATCCGGCGACGCTGGCGCCGACACCGATTTCACCAGTGGCAGGATCTTGTTCGCTCGAGGTTTTCTTCACGCCACCAGCGAACGCGGCTCCAGGAGCGGTTTTCAGCGGCAACATCACTTTTTCCACGAACGACCCGACGAATCCTTCGTTCAGTCTGGCGGTAACGGGTACCGCCGGGGCGCTTCCAGGTGCGACGCTTTCCGTCGCAGAGGCGGGACTCGGAAGCGGGACTGTTATCAGCTCACCAAGCGGCATCGCATGCCCCGCGGTCATATGCACGGCGAATTTCGCGCTAGGGCAGACGGTTACACTGACCGCAATTGGCGGCGTGGGTTCTGTCTTCACCGGCTGGACGGTCAACGGATCGAATACGACTTGCCCAAGCACTCTGCCCTGCACATTGACGATGAGCGGGGACGAAAACGTCACGGCGACTTTCGGCAACGCCTCGATAACGGTCTCTGGTATGGGGAATGGGAGTGGCACGATCACCAGCAGCCCGTCCGGAATCAATTGCACGGTCACGAACGGCATCGCAAGCGGCACGTGCACGTTTTCGAATTTTCCGGGCGGAACGCAGACTGTAACGCTGACTGCCACAGCAACGGGCAATTCGACGTTTGCAGGATGGCTTGGACTTTGCGGCTCGCCTGTGGTCGGCGCGGCGGGAACGGGCCCGTGTCAGTTCCCGCTGAGCATCGAGAGCGACATTGCTCTCAGCGGGCCGCAGGCGGTGGCGGTCTTCAGTGGGCCGGCGCAGGCTTTCGCTCAAGGACAGGTTTTCGTGGGATCGCTCGACGGGATGATTTTCGTCTATAACCCCGACGGTACACTGGCGCAGGTACTCAACTCAGGCAATTTGGCCGGCGAGATATACGGGATGAATTTCGATCAGGCCGGCAACTTATACGCTGCAAACCCAGTGGCCAACGGCGTTCCCGACGGCACCGTCGAGTTTTTTGGAAACAATGCTTCCGGTCCAACAACGTTCGGCACTTATAGCAACGGTGCCCCCAGTGACGTGCTCATCGATCCGCAGGGAGACGTGTTTGTCGGGGCGTGTGGCGGCCAGGCATCCCCGATTTCGGAATTCGCCAACGCCAAAAGTGGAGCACCAACAAGCACATTCTTCCCGGCTTACCAATCCTGCTCAAATAGCGGCCAGTTCATCGAGCTGCTGGATGACAATGCGACGATGCTTTACGCAACGGGGGGAAACTCGGTCGGAAATTTCGATATCCTGTACAACTATCAGAATCCCGATTTCGCGACGAATCTTCCGGGAAGCAGAGCCTATCAGATCCGTGAACTGAGCGACAAAAGCGTGATCGTCGCGGATACGACGCAAATTGTGCGGCTCAGTCCCGCCGGCTCGGTTAGTCAAACTTACACACCTGGCGGCGGAGGACCTTTCTACGCACTGGCCGTCAACCTCGATGGCCTCTCGTTCTGGACGATCGACGCGTCGAGCGGCAAGGTGTATCAAGTCCGACTCTCAGACGGCGCTTTGCTAAACACGATCAACACTGGAATCCCCGGCTCCGCCTCCAGTTTCTCACTCGGAGGCATTGCGATCCTCGGCCAGCCACAACCCGGCGGCGCGGACGTGTCAGTCTCGATGAATTCGGCGCCAACTTCTGTGGCCGGCGGCGCGCAAGTCAGCTACACGATTACAGTGACCAACAACGGCCCGGGGGATGCCTTCAATGTTGCGATGACGGACGCGTTTCCCAGCGGCGTTGTCTTCTTGTCGTCCGCAACGACTCTCGATTCATGTACAGGAACCACGACGGTGACCTGCACTCTCGGCACAATGACCAGCGGCCAGAATGCAACCATCACAATCGTGGTGACGCCGAAGTTCGCCGGAACGCTACCTAATACGGTCAATGTGACTTCGACCACGCCGGACCCGAACGCTGCGAATAACTCCGCCTCCACCTCGACGAATGTGACTGCCAACGCCGTGACGCTCTCGGTCGGCGAAGCTGGAGCCGGATTCGGCGCGGTGACGAGCATGCCGGCCGGTATCAGTTGCCAGCCCACTTGCATCGGAAGCTTTCAGCAAGGCGGAATGGTCACATTGACGGCGACGCCGGCGGCCGGCTCCACCTTCGTTGGCTGGAGCGGCGCCTGCTCGGGAACTGGCTCGTGCATCGTCACGATGACGGGCAACGAGACCGTTATCGCGAATTTCACGCTTACAGGGACAACGGCTTGCAACGCGGTCGGCGCTTCGATCTGGATCGGTGGAGGGTCAGGCAGTTGGAACACTGCGTCAAATTGGAGCACGAACGCGGTTCCCAACGGCGCGAATGCGACCGTCTGCATCGACGACGGTGCTGCACCGGCGGCCGTGACAATTAATAGCAGCGTTGAAGTCGGAACCCTCGTTATCGACGCCGGCAGCAGCTTGACGATCGGCAACAACACAGACCTTGAGGTCACCAGCGCAATCGTAAACGCCGGTCAAATCACGGTCAGTGCAAACGGGAATCCGACGTATTTGAGCCTGGCTGGCCAAGTAACGCTGACGGGCGGAGGCTCGGTGGTAATGACCGTCGGCGGCAACGGCAACACACCCTACATCCGTCAAGATACGGCTGGCTCGACGCTCACGAACGTGAACAACACGATTTCGGGACGCGGACAAATCGGAGGAGGCGGATCTGCGCCCCTAGCGGGGTTCATCAATCAGCCGGGCGGAACTGTGAACGCGAGCAGCTCCGGCAACGGTCTGCTCATCAACTCATCCGGCGTGGTGAATCAAGGTCTGTTCGAGGCCACGGGCGGCGGAATCCTCCAAACGAATGTAAGCGTGAACAATTTGGGCGGAACGATTTCCGCCGGCACCAGTGCTCAAGTGCAATTTTTGAGCGGTACGGACATTCAAGGCGGAACATTAGCGTCTGGCAGCGGCGCGGGAACCTTTTTCGGAACTGCCAACAGCAACGGCGTCGTTCTCGATGGAACCACGCAGGGCCCAGTGAACAACACCGCCACCTACACGATTCAGAACAATGCCGATACAGAGATTCTGGGGACGATCAATAACACCGGCTCGTTCCAGGTGGCAGCCAATGGGAACCCGAC
>Ga0187779_10000018_pt1 | contig 123773 bp, 117 predicted proteins | sample 1015_Q2_SP10_10__FD_132435 | JGI IMG/M metagenome (GOLD analysis project Ga0187779, IMG submission 132435) | Tropical peat soil microbial communities from peatlands in Department of Meta, Colombia - 1015_Q2_SP10_10_MG | ecosystem: Environmental > Terrestrial > Soil > Wetlands > Peat | place...
CTACGCTCGGAACCGTTTGGAGAACTTCCGCGACGGTATTGTTGTTACCGCGCGGGAGGATCTCCACGTCCTTTCGACTCACCTGATAGGTCTCGCTTGAGGCTTTGTACTGGATTGCTGGCATTGGCGATACGATTTCCAAGGCGATGTCCTGCGTCACGGCCAACGTCAACGTCACCGGAGGGAGAGGCTCGTTGCCGATCCTGACTACCACGAATTCACTTTTGTACGTATCCCGAACCGCACTGACGGAGTAGGTCCCCTCCTGTGGGATTGTGATCGAGAATTCACCGGCCTGGTTCGTGACTCCTTGCGCAACAATCTCGCCTTCCTGATCTCGGACCTGCACAATGGCCTGATCAACGCGACGCAGGTCCTGGTTCTGAACCGAACCCATGATCACATTGCCCTCGGATCCTTGTGCGGCGATCGCCATCGCCTGACCGAACACACTAAGACTGAGTCCGAAAACGACCGAACGACAAATAGAATGAACCCATGCACGTCGCATCGTTTCCTCCTGCCACGATGACAAGTTCAAAGAGAAGAACGCGAGGGATCAGCATCGGGAATGCCAATCCACAAGCATCTGGCCTTGACGAGGAAGCTAGCGACGAGGAGGTGCGCGTGAGGGACCGGGAGTGGAGAGCTCCGTGGAAAGCAGAATCGAATCAATTGGAGGGGCCAGCGAACGAATCAGCTCGCAAGCAGCCAGGATCGGGACTCCGACATCGAGCGACCCAGCGGTATGGTGTTGGACCCACTGACACAAGTCCGTATCCGAATGCTCGTGCCCGTCACTATCGGCAGCGGCCAATTCATGGTGCACATCCTGAGCAACTGCAAAGGGAGCAAGCGCAAGCAGCAGTAGGACCAAGCTGACAGACAGACTGATCCGCACCATAGGGAAGAGCGCTCGTGAAGCGAGAGGTTGGCTCATTGAGGACGCACTGAGTACCACAACGTTAGAGGGGTGTCAATTAGTCACACCTCTTTCCTCTTCTACGTTCCGACCCAGGGTTTCTGCAAGCGGTACCAAGGCAAAGCTCTGCCCCAGGCAAAGATAAAAGACTCTTATTATTCAATTGCTTAGAGTTCACCGTGTAGACTTTTCTTCAAGATTCCGTTAGTCTGTGCCACTTTTCGTGCGTGAGCATCGTCCTGAAAGGGCCGGATCATGAATCGACCGATCGACAATCAACACGTTATAGAAATCAAAGCTCTTCCGTCTCCCCGAACGATCAAGACGAAGCTTCCGATTACGGATCAGGCTGCAACCCTCGTCGTGGAAACCCGCGAAGCCATCCGCCGGATTCTCCATGGGCAAGACCGTGATCGACTCCTTGTGATTGTCGGACCCTGTTCCATTCACGATCCGGAAGCCGCCTATGAGTATGCGGACAAGTTGAAACCGGTCGCTGATGCCTTGCGCGACCGGCTCTTGATTGTCATGCGGACATATTTTGAGAAACCGAGAACGACGGTCGGATGGAAAGGCTTGATCAACGATCCCCATCTCGATGGCACCTGTGACATTGCCACCGGTATGGAGTTAGCTCGAACCATCCTCTTGAATATCAATCAGCGTGGTATTCCTTGCGCCACCGAACTTCTCGATCCCGTGACACCCCAGTATATCGCGGACCTCATTAGCTGGACTGCGATCGGAGCGCGCACGACGGAGAGTCAGACTCACCGAGAGATGGCGAGCGGCGTATCAATGCCGGTCGGGTTTAAAAACGGCACGGAAGGCAGCCTGCAAGTCGCCGTCAACGCCATGACTGCCGCACGATCTCCTCACCATTTTGTCGGCATCAACGCTGATGGACAGACGTCGATCATTAAAACGATGGGCAACCCGGACCGACATATCGTGCTCCGCGGGGGCGGGGGTAAAACCAACTATGACGAGGAACATGTCGCGCGGGCTGAATCGGCGGTTGCCGGGGAAAACATCGCACGCCCCATTATGATCGATTGTTCCCATGATAATTCCAGCAAGGACCATCGACGCCAGGGCGTCGTCGCTCGTGAAGTCCTTCGCCAATTCCGCGAGGGGCGCCAGTCCATCATGGGTCTGATGCTCGAGAGTAATTTGTCTCCAGGCAAACAAACCTGGCAGCAAGGAAAAGCGCTGGTCCACGGTGTTTCCATCACCGACGCCTGCCTTGGTTGGGATGAAACGCACACCCTCCTCAGCGAATTGGCTGATTTAATCGTCACCAGACCCGCCTAGGCGTTCAGTCTCGCATTATTGGGTTCCGTGGAGTGAGACGCGGTCTCTTATGCTCATCGATACGCACACCCATCTCGATGATGCCCGCTACGACAGCGACCGTGAGGCGATGATCGCACGTGCACGAGAAGCCGGCGTCGAGGCTTTCGTCACGATTGGATGCGACCTCTCCACTAGTCAGGCAGCAATCGCACTGGCTGACCGCTACCCCTTCGTGTACGCATCCGTCGGCGTGCATCCGCACGAAGTGAAACACATGGGCGACGAGTGGTATGACGGGCTCCGACGCCTCGCGACGCACAAGAAGGTGGTAGCCTACGGCGAGATCGGCCTTGATTATCACTACAATCATTCGTCACCGAAAGAGCAGCGTAACCGCTTCCGGGAGCAGGTGGCCCTGGCCCGAGAGCTGAACCTCCCGGTGATTATTCACACTCGGGAGGCTCAGGAAGACACGATGACGATACTACGAGAAGAGAAGGCGTCAGACGTAGGCGGGGTGTTTCACTGCTTCTCGGGAGATGCCTGGCTGGCGAAGGATGCGCTGGATCTGGGATTCTACCTTTCTTTCTCCGGAATCCTGACGTTCCAGAACGCGAGCATGCTTCGCGACATCGCGAAAACTGTGCCCTTGGACCGTCTCTTGATCGAAACCGATTGTCCTTATCTCACTCCGGTTCCACACAGAGGAAAACGAAACGAACCAGCCTTTGTGTCTTTGGTGGCCCGACAGCTGGCACAAATCTTTGCAAGCGACCCCACGCTCTCAACCGACGCAATCGGCCGCATCACAACCGAGAACGCCAAGCGTCTGTTCAAAATTGCCTGAGCTGTCGATTTCGCCGCCTCTGTGCCTTCGGGAGCTTCCGGGGGTTGCCTCGCTTATCCGAGGTCCGTACGGGCTCGGACTCGTCTCCCGTATCGAGCTCTTTGAACGCAACTCGTCTAGTCATCGGCCCTCCACGAAGCTTCTCCGAAAACTCACCCGCCTCGATTGCTAACGCTCCCTGCGCCCTTGCGTAATGTGCGACCTCTCTGTCGGAACTCACGACGGCACAGTCGCTGCCGAATTCAGAAGCCAGGCGTTGAATCACCTGATCCGCCTTTTCGCCGCGTCGGGAATAGATGACCTCGAGGCCGGATCGATGTTCGCGCCGTTCCGTGACGAACCCCTGCTGCCATCCGTCGAACACAACCGTCACGGGGTGGGCTTTCCTGTGGCGATAAGCCGCCAATTCTTGGATCAACGATTCGCGCGCCATGTCGGAGTGAAGCGGAATGCGCCCGCTCGCACGGTCGAGCAACGCCAGAAGATTATAGCCGTCGATGACCAGATGCAGCGCCATAACGAAACCCTACGCTCGGCTGAATACCCTGTCAATTCGTCAGACCCTGTCTGTTCCCGTAATCCCCTTGACAAGCACGAGAACATCTGAGAAAAACTCTTGAACCCTTCAGCTTCTGGAACACCATGCCTTCAGCCCTCGGGCGCATTGTTATAGCCTTCGTTGCGGTCCAGTTTATTGGCCTCCACAGCCTCGTCGCTCCTTGTCTATTCGACAGTCAGGCTTTCGCCGCCTCCAGCGAGGTACGACAGGAGAAACCCAGAAAGACCCGAGGCACTCACGCGAATACATCTTCCGTTTCACTCGTTCCTGCGATCATTCAGAATCTTCGCAGCACGACGTCGCCAGGTTTGAATCGACTCGTACTGGACTTGGACCGAAGAACCCGCGTCAAGAAGCATTACGCTCCAAAACCCAACGGAGTCATCGCCGAAATTCCCAACGCCACCCTGAGCAAATCAGCCCAAACCAAACTTGCACGTGGTTCGATCGCCAAACCGTTTGTGATCACCCAGGTTTCTTCGCATTCCGTGGCCGTTTCCCTCCCGAATGGATCGTTTCAGCGCTATCACCTGCTCAGCCTCACTAACCCTCCGCGCCTTGTCGTGGATGTCGTGCCCTCCAACCAGCTGGGCGTGACGCAACCGACCGAAGCACCAGACCCATCGCTCCCTCCGAGTCCGCCCTCTCAACCGGTACCACCTCCCACGAAATCATTCCGAACGATTGTGGTCGATCCCGGCCACGGCGGGAGAGATCCGGGAGCCAAAGGGTTACGGGGAACAGAGGAAAAAGACATCACCCTCAAGGTGGGACTGAAGCTTCGCGACCTCCTGAAAAGGCAACCAGGGGTGCGTGTCATGATGACGAGGGACCGCGATGTATTTGTCGAGCTCGAGGACCGTGCCAAGTACGCCAACAATCTCGAGGCTGACCTGTTTGTCTCAATCCACGTGAACTCGCATCCCCAACGGACGGTCAAAGGAATCGAGATTTATCACTTCGGAGAAGCCAAGGATCAGCGCGCTCTTGAAGTCGCAGCCCGTGAAAACGGCACCCCGCTCAGCAGCACCGGTGTTGGCTGGGAATATCTCGTCGCCGACCTCCTGACGACGAAGAAAATCGAAGAATCATTGGAACTGGCCTGGACAACAAAAGAAGCCATGGTGGCCCATATGAATGGACACTATGCCACGGTCGATCATGGAGTGAAGACCGCCCCGTTCTATGTCCTGCGCTTCACCAGCATGCCCAGCATTTTGGCAGAAATCGCCTACGTGTCGAATCCCAGTGAAGAAACTCTCCTTCGCACCGACACCTTCGTGAACCGCGTCGCTGAATCACTCAACGACGGTGTCAAAGCGTTCCTCAGCTCGGCCAAGCAGCCGGCTCGATGACCTTCATCCCCGTTGACGCACATTCCCCATGCCGACCTTCAAATTAATGTTGGAGTACGACGGCACCGGCTACGCAGGCTGGCAACGGCAACCCAACCAGCCTACGATTCAAGAAGCGGTTGAGCGGGCCATCGTGCAAGTGAGCCAATCCCCTGTGTCCGTCATCGCAGCCGGTCGCACTGATGCGGGCGTGCACGCGCTGGGCCAAGTGGCGAGTTTTCGAACCGACCGAACATGGGCACCCGCAGACTGGACACGCGCCTTGAATGCCGTGCTCCCCGAAGATATCTCGGTTCGGTCGACCGAGCTCGTGCCCGACGCGTTTCATGCCCAGCATGATGCGCGCGGCAAACTCTACGAGTACCGTATCCTCAACAGACCGGAGCGACCCACGACCGAGCGCCGGTACGTGTGGCATATCTACCGATCCCTCGATGATGCAGCGATGCAGCAAGCTGCGTCCACCCTGATCGGTTTTCACGACTTCTCATCGTTCGAGGGGAGCCTCACGGACAACGATGAGCCTCGATGCAATCTCCAGCGGCTGACCCTGACTCGCCGGGGTGATCATCTTTCCATCGAAGCCTATGGCGATCGGTTTCTCAAACACATGGTCCGTTCCATCGTCGGGACTCTGGTTGAAGTGGGGACCGGGAAACGATCTCCCACGAGCCTGTCGGACGTGTTGAATGCCCGCGACCGATCGGCGGCGGGGCAGACCGCTCCGCCGCACGGATTATTTCTTGTCCATGTCGCCTACGAATGAGCCTGGGCTGATAGGCTACAGAGACAACCGCGACAGCTTTTGCTATCATGCTTCCATATCGAATCCTTCCCCTTCACGAAAGGAGGCACATATGAAAAGGACAGCGACCATCCCAGTGATCTGCCTGTTTACGGTCGGTCTGTGCATCGCGCCAATGGCCATCGCTGCACCCGAGCAACAAAATAAGATGAAGGTATGCAACGAGCAGGCGAATGCCAAAGGTCTCGGCGAAGGGAAGGGTGAGGAACGGAAGGCGTTTATGAAGCAATGTCTCTCCGCCAAGCCGGTGAAGACCGGGAAAACGGCTCAGCAGGAGAAGATGAAGGCGTGCAACAAAGAGGCGAGCGAGAAGCAACTGAAGGGCGATGAGCGGAAGAAATTTATGAGCACCTGCTTATCCAACTAATCTCATGCGCTGACGCGGCCCGATCGGGCCGCGTCGCCTCCCACCGGACTTGCCAAGAGTTCCCCGGCAGTCATCGGTGCAACAATTTCCAGTTTCAGAAAGACCGGATTTCGGTTAGAAAAATGGTGCGCCCGACCTAGCGGACGGGATTATCGTCTCGGTTTTCCAGCTTCTTGCGGAGTTCGATCAATTCCTGCTCGAGGGCGGTGAATCGGTCACTGATGGGGTCGGGAATATTGGTATGGTCCATCGTGGCATCGGGCATCCGCTCACCCTCCGTTTTGATGATTCTGGCCGGCACCCCGATGACGGTGGAATTCGGCGGAACTGACTTGAGCACGACCGAGTTGGCGCCGATCTTGACGTTATCCCCGATCTTGATGCCGCCGAGAATCTTGGCTCCCGCGCCCACCACCACATGATTGCCGAGTGTGGGATGCCGTTTACCACGTTCCTTTCCGGTCCCGCCGAGCGTGACACCTTGGAAGAGAGTCACATAGTCGCCGATTTCTGCCGTTTCGCCAATCACGACCCCCATGCCGTGATCGATGAAGAACCCCGTCCCGATCTGGGCGGCTGGATGGATTTCAATCCCTGTCAGCCATCGGGCGAGTTGCGAAATGGCTCGTGGAATGAACGGCACTCGGTGAACTTTCAACCAGTGGGAGACTCGATAGGCCAGCAAGGCATGAAAACCCGCATAGGTCAGAATCACCTCAAACTGGCTGGTCGCGGCCGGATCCCGGTCGAAGACTGCCTGAAGATCCTGTCGTATTGCGTCCAACATGGTACAGGACACATCCTACGATGACGATGCCGACTCAATCAAACAGATGGCATGGGCCATCATTCCCTCTTCCCGACCTACGGCATCCAACCCTTCTCCGCTCTTCACTTTGACGTTGATAAGATCGGGGTCCGTTCCCAGGACCTCTGCTATGCGCTTTTGCATGGCAGCCAGAAAAGTGCTTAATCGAGGCGCCTGCGCCACAATCACCGTGTCGATGTTGACGATGCGATATCCCTTCTTCTTGAGTTTAGCCGCCACATCCTCCAGGAATTTCAGACTGGACATGTTTTTGAACTTCGGATCCGAGCTCGGGAAATGCTGGCCAAGATCTCCTTCTCCCATCGCTCCCAACAGGGCGTCGCACACGGCATGAACGAGGACATCGGAGTCAGAATGACCCAGGAGCCCTTTGGAGTGGGGAATTTCGATCCCACCCAGAATGAGCGCTCGACCTGCGCCGAGTGGATGCACATCGTAACCATATCCAATCCGCATCTTGGTCGCCATATTCAGCTCGCTTGTCGCACTACTGTTCGAGAAGCCAGAATCGCTTCCCCGATTACCATGTCTTCCGGCCTGGTCACTTTAATATTCTCTCCGCTTCCTTCTACGACCATGACCGAATGCCCGAGCCATTCGACGAGGTATGCATCGTCAGTCGCGTGGATCCCTTTGGCATGAGCTTTCCCATGGGCCTCTTGGAGCCACTGTCGTCTGAATGCCTGCGGTGTCTGAGCCAGCCAGAGAGGACAGCGGTCAACAGTACGCTGGATCACGTGATTCGAATCAACCTGCTTGACTGTGTCGCGCACCGGGATGGCGATGATCGCGGCTCCGTGTTTATCGGCCATTGCGATGACCTCGTGGACCATTTGCACGGTAAGAAAAGGCCGGACCGCATCGTGCACCAGTACAATTTCCGTCTCCTCCGTCACATGCCCGAGCGCATGCCGGACAGAATCCTGGCGTTTACTTCCACCGGCAACCACCTTCATGACCTTGGAGAACCCGTGCTGCTTCACCAAATCATTGGTGGCGTAGTCAAGGTCCGCCGAAGGAACAGCAAGGATAATCTCGTCGACGCGGCTGGCTGTTTGAAGAATTCGCAAGGAGTGGACGACAAGTGGTTCGCCGCCCAGGGAAAGAAACTGCTTCGGGACCGAGCCACCCATCCGCAGTCCTCGGCCTGCAGCCGGAACAATCGCGACAACTCGCCTATCCACGGGCGACTTGCAGCTCCTCTCGCTCGGTGTCTTCCTTCAGACGGGTAAAGATCATTCGACCGGCCGTGGTTTGTAACACGCTGGTCACCACGACGTCGACGTTTCGTCCGATACAGCGCCGTGCGTTATCGACAACGATCATCGTTCCGTCATCCAAATAGGCCACGCCCTGCCCGGCTTCCTTGCCTTCTTTCAGCACAAAGACGCGGATTGCCTCACCAGGGAGCACAACCGGCCGGAGCGCATTACAGAGTTCGTTGATGTTCAAGACTCGCACCCCCTGCAATTCGGCGACCTTGTTCAAATTAAGATCGTTTGTGATGATCTTGGCGTGCATCTGTTTCGCCAACACGACCAGTTTCGCGTCCACTTCCTTCACCTGTGGGAAATCTTCTTCGACGATTCGAACATCCACATCCGCCATCTTCTGAATCTTGTTGAGGATATCAAGTCCTCGTCGTCCTCGCGCCCGCTTCAACGAATCGGATGAATCGGCGATGTGTTGAAGCTCGTCCAGGATGAAATGCGGCACAAGGAAAATACCTTCGAGAAATCCGGTTTCGCACAAATCCGCCACACGCCCGTCGATGATGACGCTGGTATCGAGCACCTTCGGGCAGCCTGCTGATCCGTTCACCTCAAAAAACTTCTGTGGGGAACTCGGAAACTTCTCTTTTCCGAACCGTGCGCCTAGAACCAGTCCCAGGTAGGGTAGACCGAGAAGAAAGACGAGCCCTCCGATATGGAACAGGAACGTTTGAACGTCAAAGATTTCGCCTCCAACCCACTCGACCAGACCGGTTAAAAGCAGCCCCACCGCCAACCCTGCTGTCCCACCCACGATGATGCCGAATGAAAGATTACGCAACGTGTATTCGCCGGCAACGATCAACCCTCCAGTCGCCGCTCCGATCCCAAAACCATACAGCCAATAGGACGAGCTCGCACCGTCAGCTTTGAGAAAGAGCGCCATGCCGGCCAATGCACTGAGAAGGACGAATATGGCTCGCGATACCATACCTTTACCTCCCCTCTAAATCCTGTCGTCCAGACAGGTTGAGTAGCCCCTACAGTCGCAGTGTTAAGTACATCGTTCGGCCCTGTCGCTTCAACAGCAAAAGGACCGCTTGGTCTTTGGCCAATCCAGAGACAAGCCGTTCGTAACTTTTGAGCGACGTCACCGGCTTACGATTCACCTCGAGGACAATGTCGCCTTCGCGCACACCCATCTCTTCAGCGGTACTGCCTGGTTTCACCCGTGTGATGACTACGCCGCGCTCGGTCGATTTCAGCCCATACCGGCCTGCTAATTCTTCGGTTAACTCGCGAACCTCGAGATCAGAGAGCACCCCCGTCGGCGCGGTGACGTCTCCGTTGTCCTCCGAGCCGGCTTGCGCGACTGATTTGGGCTGTTCGGCAATTATCACATCCAGAGTCTTCGGTTTCTTGTCGCGAATGACCTTGAGCGACACTTTCTTGCCGATCGGGGTCTGCGCAACGGCGTTGCGGAGATGCGTCGGTGAATCCATGGGTTTGCCGTCGAATTCCACGATGACATCAGCCCGTTCAACCCCGGCTTTTTTGGCCGGACTGTCGTCCATAATATCGCTCACCAGAACGCCCTTCGTGTCGCTGATGCCAAATTGCGTCGCCAACTCCGGCGTGAGTTCCTGGATCGACACCCCCAACCAACCACGTACCACCTTCCCGGTCTTGACCAGCTGCTCCATCATCGAACGGGCAAGATTGCTCGGCACGGCGAATCCGATTCCCATATTGCCGCCGCTCTGGCTGAAGATTGCGGTATTGATCCCGACCAATTCGCCCCGTATGTTCACTAACGCACCGCCGGAATTTCCTGGATTAATCGCCGCATCCGTTTGGATAAAATCCTCATACTCCGCGATACCCATACTGGCCCGTCCGACCGCACTCACAATCCCCATGGTCACGGTTTGAGTAAGGCCGAACGGATTGCCGACCGCAAGGACGAATTCCCCTACTTCCAGCTGATCGGAATCGGCCCAAGGAATAACCGGCAGTCCCGACGCCTCGATTTTCACGATGGCCACGTCCGTCTTGGCATCAGTCCCGATTAATTTGGCTTTGAACTCCCGTTTGTCGGACAAGAACACCCTGATCTCGTCGGCCTTATTCACAACGTGATTGTTCGTGATGATCAATCCGTTGGCGTCCACAATCACGCCGGACCCCTGTCCCCGCTCCTTTCGCTCTTTCGGCGGCTCGCGTTTGAAGAATTCTTCGCCGAAGAATCGACGAAAAAATGGGTCATCGAAGGGTGACCCCTGAAATCCTTCTCCACCACGACCGCTGCGTGTGGCAGCGATGCTCACCACGGTAGGTTTGACCAGTTTGGCAATGTCCACAAAGTTACGTGCGCTTCCACCCGTGATTGGCGATTGCGGCGCTGTGGCAACAGGACGTACCGCCACGCTGGACTTTGGCTCCGGCCCCGCCGTCCCCGAAGGAAGCCAGCCGAGATCGGACGCGACCACAACCCCGATCACGATGCCGATCCCCACGAGCAACCCGGGAACTACCCATGCCCGACGAGAGACAACGGGATTCTGTGACCATTCATTCATTGGTACTCTACATCCTGAGCAAACGATTATCTCGCCCGAACATCACTGAATCTCGCCGGCATAGATCCCCATAATAGTCTGAAGAAATTTAAGTGCCTCGGCTTTAGGCCGCTGGAACGAGTTTCGCCCGATGATGGAACCAAACCCTCCACCGGCACGGATGGCGCGAGCCTCCTCGAACACGTTCTGATCTTCGATCTTCGCTCTTCGCCCCTCCGGAGAAGATGACAATCCGCCGCCCGTCGAAGACGCTTTGGACCACATGCTCGACCCGCTCCGCGAGGGTTTTGATCGGGATTTGCGTCGTCTCATACACTTTTTTCGCCGCGGCCTGTTCAAGATGTGCCGTAGGAAGCTTCACCTTGATGAAATGGGCACCCAGTTGAGCGGCAATCTGCGCGGCATAGGCAACCACATCCATCGCTGTCTCCCCTTCCTTGCTCAATGCCGAACCGCGTGGATACGACCACACGACCACGGCCAGCCCGCTGGCTTTGGCCTCTTCGGCGATGGCTCGCAACTGCTCATACATGGCATTGCAATGAGCTGAGCCTGGATAGATCGTGAACCCCACGACCGAACAGCCGAGCCTGAGCGCCTCGCCTACGCTTCCGGTAACCGACGGCAACGGATCCTTGTCGTCGTGAAGGACGTCATGGTTGTTCAGCTTGAGAATCAGGGGAATCCGTCCTGCAAACTCCGCCGCCCCGGCCTCAAGAAATCCGAGCGGCGCGGCGTAGGCATTGCATCCGGCATCGATCGCCAATTGAAAATGATAGTGCGGATTATAGCCCGGCGGGTTTGGCGCAAAACTTCTCGCCGGGCCATGCTCAAACCCTTGATCCACCGGCAAAATGACCAGTTTCCCGGTCCCAGTCAGCCTGCCTGACCTCAGTAGACGCGCGATGTTGGTTTTGGTCCCTGCATTGTCGCTGCTATACCAACTCAGAATTTCTTGAACTCGATCAGTCATGTGATTCGTCCACAACCGCTCATACCCCCATCTGTAATCTACGCCCTTCCTTGAATACAGGCTTCGGCTTCTTGCACATCCTCGACACTTCCGATGATCAACGGGACCCGCTGATGGAGCATCTTGGCCTCAACATCCATGATACGCATGGTGCCGGTGCTGGCTGCGCCCCCTGCCTGTTCGACCACCATCGCCAGTGGATTCGCCTCATACAATAACCGTAGCTTTCCCTCTGGCTTATCGATCTCTCCCGGGTAGAGATAGACCCCTCCGTTCAGCAACAGACGATGAATATCCGCGACCATACACCCGGAATAGCGCCCACTGTAGGGGCGCCCAGCGGTCTTATCCCGTACTTTCAGTCGGTCGATATACTGCTTCATCCCACTCGTCCATTTCAGATAATTCCCTTCATTCGCCGCATAGACCTTCCCTCTCGTCGGGATCCTGATCGATTTGTGCGACAACAGATAGTCTCCCGTCTCCGGCTCAAGCGTAAACCCCACGACACCCTGCCCGATCGTCAATACCAGCATCGTGCTGGGACCATAGCACAGGTAGCCGGCAGCGATCTGTTCCGTACCCTTTCGCACGAGATCGTCTCCGCTGGGAGGCTGGTCTTTGCGGCGGCACGTCAGGATGGAGAAGATTGAACCGAGCGGCATGTTGACATCTGTGTTCGAGGAGCCGTCTAACGGATCGATCAATACAACGTACGGTCCGTTCGGCCAATGCTCCGGCATGAGGAGGGGTTTTTCCATCTCCTCCGATCCCAACGCACAGACAACCTTGCTCTGCTGAAAGCTCTCAACAAAGGTATCGTTCGCGATTTGATCAAGCTTCTTAACGGCCTCCCCCTGTACATTGGTTTCACCGGTGGTTCCGAGAATATTCAGAAGACCGGCTCGCCGGAGGTCCTGTGCCAAACGTTTCCCCGCCAGCCCTATGGAGGCGAAGAGATGTCTCAACGACCATGCATCAGCTGAAGGCGCGGGTCTATGCGTGCAGAGAAACTGATCAAGGGTCAAGGAAGGGGGCACCATACAAACGATCTCGTGTGCGCCGGGCGCTGATCCGGTCGAGGAATTAATCGTATTAATCAGACGGCGGATACCCGCCTCTTGCCATGATGGCTCGCCTCATTATAACGTCTCTCGAATGGAGCGGCAATGAATGTTCCGCTCTTTCATCTGGGATAGACGAGTCCTGGAATCCCCCCCACAAGATCCGCCACAACCGATCCGATAATGACCTTTGCTTTCATTCTGAGGGGGATTTTACGGTCGTCGGTGGTAAACCAAACCTTGATGTTCCCCTGGTTGAGAAAGATCCCTTGGAAGGGCATGATCACGAGTACTCGTGCCGTCTCGGTTTTCCCCCAGGAACCTTCAATGCTTTCCACCTCTTCCACACGAACGTTCAATTGATAGTTTTTCTTGTCATGGTGGACATTCATCGCCAGAGAAGAGCCTGGTTTCAGAGGCAAGGCATTCCGTACGTGATAGAGACAGGAGATGATGTCCAATGTATCAGGAGGGATCGCCAAGGTTTCGGTCACTCCATCTTTGGTAACGGTCACGGTTCCGTCTCGATGATGAAAGGTGTATTCGAAATTGTTCTTTCGTTTGCCTTCTCGACGCCGGAACGTCAGCCGGTCGGACTGCAACGTCGTGGGATCGACCAAGGACTCCACCCGATTATCAACCGGATAGAATTTCGTGAGCATGGGGCTCGACTGAGCGGTCGTCACAAGTTTGGCCAACGGACGATCTCCCGTCATTCCTGCATCTCCAACTTCCATCACCGCAATGCCCGCCAGAATGTTCAGCCATGTAATTTCATAGGTCAGCCGTTCGCCGACCTGGAATGATCGTATTCCATCACCGGATGCGTCCTGTGCAAGAAAGGTCCCAACAAAGGTGAGTGAACATGAAAAGAAGGATGCCAGTAACAGGAATCGGGCGAGAACTCGTCGCATCAAGAGGAAGGACGGAAGTCTAATGTCCGAGGGCCCGTTTCGCCATCGTAAGCTCCCCTTCAACAACGGCGCGGATGGCTTCAAGATGCTGGGCAGATGTGGCTTCGAACCGTAAGACCAGCGCTGGTTGCGTATTTGAGGCACGGATGAGACCCCACCCCTCGTCAAAGACGGCCCGGACTCCATCGATAGTGACGACGTCCCTTAGCATGAGCTTGGTTGGACCGAGGACCTGGCGGTTTCGCCAATAATCCGCGAAGCGCTGCTGAACCTGTTTCACTAGATCGAATTTGACCGCATCGGGCGTATCCACACGAATCTCCGGAGTGACGGAAGTGCGTGGGAGATCAGAGACTAACGTAGAGAGGGGCCGTTTGACCTTCGCAAGGATCTCAACGAGTCTGCAGGAGGCATAAATCGCATCGTCATAGCCGAAGTAGCGATCGGCAAAGAACATGTGTCCTGACATTTCACCAGCCAGCACGGCCCGCTCGCTCTTCATTTTTGACTTGATCAAGGAATGCCCGGTTTTCCACATGACCGGCCTGCCACCGTGCTTGGCAATATCATCGTAGAGACTCTGCGAGGCTTTGACTTCTGAAATGATCGTACTACCCGGCTTCGTCGCAAGAATGTCTCGCGAATAGATGACCATCAGCCGATCGCCCCAGAGGACTTGACCCTGTTCATCGATCGCGCCGATCCGATCCGCATCCCCGTCGTATCCGATGCCGACATCTGCCTTGTGCCCCTTCACCGCACGCACAAGGTCCTCAAGATTCTCCAGCACGGTCGGATCGGGATGATGGTTCGGGAAGCGGCCATCCAGGTCGCAATGGAGCCCTGTGACTCGGCACCCCAAAAGTTCCAGTGATTGTTTCGCGACCAACGCGGCGGCACCATTCCCGCAGTCGATGACCACATGAAGCCGGTCGGCTTTCAGCCCGTCAAAACTCTTCTTAATGTAGGCAAGATAGTCCGGAATAATTGGATGTTCTGAGAGACGTCCCGCCCCCGAAACATATTGTCCCGTCTCGACGACCTGTCGGAACGTTTGAATCTCCTCGCCATGAATGGCTTCCTTCCCCACACAGACTTTAAACCCGTTGTACTCGGCCGCATTGTGGCTTCCGGTGATCATGATGCCGCCGTCGACCGGAAGCATAAACAATGAAAAATACACCAGCGGAGATGGACAAATTCCGATATCGATAACGTTGATCCCGCCTTCAAGCAGTCCTCGGACCAAGGCTTTGTGCAATCCCGGTGAGCTGAGCCGACCGTCTCGTCCGACCGAAATGGTTTTGATCCCTCGATCTTTCACATAGGTGCAATATCCTCGGCCGATTCGTTCGGCCATCTCTTCGGTCAATTCCTCGCCGACAATGCCGCGGAGATCGTATTCTCGAAAGAGACCCATTCTTCCCTCGTTATGCGTGAAGCGTCATGCGCGAAGAGCAGTCACCACATGCCACTTGTACTGGAGTCTTTCCGTCTCCCGCCTGCTCGGAATTCTCATCACGCATCACCCATCACGCTTCACGTTCCTGCCGTAATCATCTTTGAACCGGACGATGTCGTCCTCGCCCAGATAGGGGCCGTCCTGGACCTCGATGATGTGGAGGGTTTCCTGACCGGGGTTTTCCAATCGATGGCGAGTTTCGACAGGAATGCCCGTGCTCTGCCCCACCTGCAGGTCAAACACTTCATCGCCTCGCGTGACGCGCGCCGTGCCTGAGATTACTACCCAATGTTCGCTCCGTTGGTGATGCAACTGCAGAGAGAGCCTCCCACCAGGCTTCACCGTGACCCGTTTGACCTTGTACCCAGGCCCTTCCTCCAGCACGGTATAGGATCCCCAGGGCCGATAGACTGTGAGGTGTTCCAGATGCTCGGGAGCTCCTTGCTGCTTCAAAATTTCGACGACCTTCTTCACATCCTGAGCACGCGACTTCGGACAGACCAACGTCGCATCGGGAGTATCGACGACAACCATGTCGGTCAGTCCGATCGTCGCCACGACACGACGGTCTCCGTAGATGATGGATCTGGTACTATCGATATCGACCACGCGCCCATCAATTACATTACCCGCCTTGTTTTTTGGTGCCACTTCATCGAGACTTCCCCAACTCCCGACATCGGACCAATGGAAAGCCACGGGAACTACCGCGGCTTTCGATGATCGTTCCATGACGCCCGTATCGATCGAAATCGGCGTGAGTTTTCGATATTCTTCGTCGATGGCAGCGCGCGTCGCCCCCGCGTCGATCAATTGGCGAATACGATCGAGACCTCGAGCAAGCCCCGGTTGGTGCCGGCGAATCTCGTCAAGAATAGTCGCCGCGCGCCAGATGAACATGCCGCTATTCCAATAGTATTCACCGGATTTCAGATACTGGATAGCCTTCTTGGTGTCGGGCTTTTCCACGAACTGTTTGACAGCGTGTCCCTTTAGCCCCCCCCACTTTACTAAATCAACCTTTCGATTGGGTCTGATGTAGCCATATCCAGTCTCAGGTCGAGTCGGCTTGACGCCGAACGTGGCCAGATAGCCCTGAGCTGCCAGTTGCACGGCAAACGCCACAGCCCTGTCGAATGCCTGCTGTCCCTTCACGACATGATCAGCCGGAACCACCAACATAATGGCTTCCGGATTTCGTCGCATGAGTTCCAGAGCAACAAGTCCGATGGCCGGAGCTGTGTTGCGGCCTTCCGGTTCAAGCACGAAATTGTCTTTCAATGCGTCTTTCCATTCGCTCAGCTGGACGCGAATCGAGTCGGCTTGCGCTGGATTGGTGGAGATCAGCACCCGATCTGCAGCAGCCGTGTTGAGCACCCGACGCACCGTCTGTTGGATGAGCGTCTCATCTCCAATAATGCGGAGAAGTTGTTTTGGAAACAGGTGTCGGCTGAGCGGCCAGAATCTCGTCCCACTCCCACCAGCCATAATCACGGGGTAAAGATGGTCCCCGAGGCGAGGGGCACGAGGCGAGCGGCTATCGGTAATCTTCGTCTTCTTGGTCTTCGCATTCATTTGGTCTCTAGCCCCTTGCCTCGAACCCCTTGTCCCGATCCCTGAGCTTCCAGAATCATGTCAACTATCTCTCGGACCGCTCCCTCCCCGCCTTTTTTCCGACAGACATAATCGACGACGGCCAAGACCGGGGGGAGTCCATCGGCAGGAGAAGCGGAAAAACCGACAGACTTCAGCGTTTCCATATCGTTGATGTCATCGCCGATGTAGGCCACTTCCTCAAGCGTGACCCCATAGCGGCCCGCCATCTCACGGACGACCGACAACTTATCCATCGCTCCTTGATGAACTTCGGGTATGGCGAGTTTTTCCGCACGGCGAGCAACCAACTTGGTTCGCTCTTGGGTCACAATGGCAGTGATCAGCCCGGCTTTCTGCAGGAGTTTGATCCCCATCCCGTCGCGTGTATTGAATTTCTTCCACTCATCTCCGGATTCGGCATAGTACATGCCGGCGTCGGTCAGGACACCATCCACGTCCGTGGCAACCAACCGGATTCGTTCAAGCTTGATTCGCGAGACGCCTTGAGAACGTGATGCTGATCGTTTCATCGCAAGAGAAGATTCGCTAGGTCCATCTCAGGAAAAGCAAGTGTTATCTTACCCATTCGGACGGACACTGAATACAAAAATTTGAGACTGATGAACCCCATCTCTCCTGTGACCCCCGCTTCATCCTTCGAGCATCGCGACGCCTACACCAAGAGTAAATTCCGTCTCAGACATTCTCAGCTTCATCGAAAGCAAGGTTCCGCTATGCAGGCTGACGAGTCGGCGGCTTGGCGTGAGGAGAGGGAAGAGGAGTATAGGTCGTGACTACCTCGCCGAGACGGCGAGCTAGTTCTTCATCGTCACCGTGATTCAGCGCCTCCTCGAGATCCCTGAGCGATTGCGCGAGCCGATCTGAGCCAAGTCGGGCTGTCTTCACCGCCCGCCGAATCTTGCTATGCTCGGTGGGTTCGACTTGTTCCGATTCTTCAAACAGCTCTTCGTACAATTTTTCTCCAGGACGCAATCCGGTATAGGCAATGTGAACATCCCGATCGGGAACCAGTCCTGACAGGACGATCATGTTCCTCGCCAGATCGGCGACGCGAATCTGCTCTCCCATGTCCAAAACAAAGACATCGCCGCCTTGTCCGAGCACACTCGCCAGCAGGACCAATTGCACTGCTTCGGGAATCGTCATGAAAAATCGTTTGATATCGGGATGGGTCACTGTCACAGGACCACCCTTGCGGATTTGTTCTGCGAAGAGTGGCACGACACTTCCGTTACTTCCCAATACATTTCCGAAACGAACGACGCTGCACTTTGTCCGACCGCTCTCATTCCGATTCTGAATCAACTCTTCAGCAATCCGTTTCGTCGCCCCCATGACGCTGGTGGGGTTCACCGCCTTATCCGTGGAAATCAACACAAACCGATCGACCCCGGCAGCCAGCGATGCCTCTACCACCACCTTCGTTCCGAACACATTGTTACGCACTGCTTCTTTGGGGTTCAGTTCCATGAGAGGAACATGCTTGTGCGCCGCCGCATGAAACACGAGGTCCGGATTGGTCTGCCGTAAGACCTCCGACACCCGATCAGGCACCGTGACATCTCCCACTGCGGGAACAATGTTGAGATAGGGAAACCGTGCGCGCAATTCAAGATCCAGCGCATGCAAGCCGTTTTCGTACCGTTCAAATAGCACCAAGGAGGCTGGTTTGTAGTGGGCAATCTGACGGCAGAGCTCGGAGCCTATTGATCCTCCGGCACCGGTCACAAGCACCCGCTTGCTTTCCAAAAGAGGGTGCAACTCCTGCCGATCCATCTGCACCGGTTCCCGTTGGAGCAGATCCTCCAGGCTCATGGGTCGGACTTGTCGAAGCGCGGCTGGGTCGCTGAGAAGTTGTTTCACGTTCGGCAGAAGCTTGATCGGGACTTTACACCCCTCTGAGGCAGCAAGGATGCGTTGTTTCACCATGGTCGAGGCAGAAGGCAGCGCCACAATAATCTCGTGCACGATGAGGCGACTGGTCAAAGCGGGAATATCAGCGATCGTACCAACCACCGGTACACCGTGAACTCTCATCCGTTGCTTCAGAGGATCATCATCAACGAGACCGACTGGCCGATAGCGAGACTCTGCATCGCTCTGCATGTCCCTGATAAGGAGTTCACCGGCATTCCCTGCTCCCACCACAAGCACGCGCCTAGCCGTAGGGTTCAACACCTGAAGCCATTCACGAAACCATCGGACTGCGAGTCGAATTCCCGCCAGATACATACCGACAAACAGGCCGGTCATGATAATCACTGATCGAGGATAAGAGGTCCATCTGAAAGCGAAGTGAACCAATCCATAGAGCACGAGAGTGCTTGTCACAGAGGCCCAAAGAATGCGACCAAGGTCATGAAGCCCGACATAGCGCCATAACCCTCGTTGAATGCCAAAGGCCCACAGCCCCGTCCCAAATACGGTGACCACCAGGGGTAATCCGAGCAGCATATTTCGATCATATGGAGCGGGAATCTCGCCGTCGAACCGGAGAAGAAAGGCCGTCAAATTGGCCAATACGATAAGAAGGAATTGAGTAGCAAGAACCAGGAGTGCTCGATGGTCGATCAGCGCCTGGCCGTAGCGACCAGCAATGGCTGAGTATATCTTCAGGACCGGTTGCCTCATGTGGTACCTTCCTCCTCCAATCCGGATAACGCTCGCATGGAGGCGGAAGAGCCTTCTCTCAAATAGCAGATCATATCGGGAAACTCAATAAACACTGGGAGCAAGCCGACTCTCGGAGCGAAGTAGTTGCTCCGCTGCCGCGACGACACGATGAGCCTGAAGGTGCTGGAGACAATCACTCAGGCTATTGATATGGCGATCACACCCTTCATGAAGACACGGCACGCAGTCCCCTTCGCCCTGTATAAGGATGACGTTTCCTTGTCGTTGTGATCCCTTGAATTGCCACGGACTTTGCTCCGATGCAGACCATTCTTTGGGCCACGGCCCCCATTTGATCGGGTTGGAAGGTCCGAACATCGCCACGGTCGGGGTTCCGAGCGCTGCGGCCATGTGCGTGACGGCGGTATCCGTCCCAACATAGAGCGCCGCCCGACTGAGTAAGTATCCCAGCATGGGCAAAGAAAGCTTTCCGGCAAGATTGATGCAGTCGCTCGGAAAGTTGGAAAGCAGAGTCGACACATAGGCCTGGTCTGTCTCAGAATCTCCTGCTGTCACGACGATCTTCAGTCCTCGGTCGGCCAGCCGCTGGGCCAATTCCACCCAGCCGGATACTGTCCATTGCTTGTACGAAAACTTCGGAGATACATGAAGCACGACATAGCCGATTTGGTCACCAGTGGACGCGAAATTGCTGTTGACCATCTCTTCGTCTGATTTCCTCCAGCCTATGACCGGCGTCGCAAGAGGCGTGACCCGGAGCAACTCGAGGAGCCGAAGGTTCATCGAGACCGTATGGGTCATGAGGTTATCAAGCGGCACCCATCCGGTCAGGAGCTGTCGTTTCCACCATGCATTTGGCTCATTGACCAGGATCCCTACACTCACTTTCGCCGATGCCCACGCATAGAGAGTCGATCGATCGCTCGCCTGCACCGAAACCCCAAGATCGTATCGTCGCCAGATCTCCCTGTAGAGGGACAGATGCTCCTTCAATCCGGGACGGGGTGAGATTGTCAGGACCTTTCTCACATCGGGGTTCGCCGAGACTATTCCTTCCGTACCTTCGAACACAAGCATATCGATTGCCGCACCAGGATAGGCATTCTTCAACGAGCAAACGACAGGAGTGGTGAACAGGACGTCGCCGATACGACGGGGACATACGACCAGGGCGGAATTTACTGAGACAGGTCGCTGTACTTTGTTCGTAGCCATCGGAAAATCTTCCGACCTACGGAGTCTTGAGGAGAAGGTGAGTTTCTTCGAGTATCACAGACGCGACATGCTGGCCCACGTTCAATTCGTATCTAGGGCACCGACTACCCTGTTGGTTCTTCAGGAACTTCCGCCGCTCCCGACAGATCAGCCCTTGCCCCCATGCTTCGAGTATAATCGGAGCCATAACCTTTTCGTGTCTGTAGCAGTCCGGCAAGCTGTCGTGGAGGTCTGCTTCGTTCAAAATCAACTGAATGCGCGGTGAGGAACTGCACAAGACAACCGTTTTGCGGCTGTGATTGTCTCTCGTTCGACCCCTGCTGGGTCCCCGCGAGCGTCGTTCCACAGAAATTCCTCAGAATTGGATGAAACATTTTCGATTAACTCAGAGACCGCTGTCGACCAATAGAAAACCATTGGGGCTTTAGAAACCACACATTGAAGATATCAGTGCACCCGGCGCGACAACGGATGCACCCTCCATAGCGCCGTTGTTAAGCGATTCCTCATGCGCTCGATTTAAGGCCGACTTCCCACCTTGCGTTACTTCACTCGCCGCAGAAAAACGAGTAGATCATGTCCCTGTCCAACTAGGCGGGTGGGAAGCGCAAGGAGTTCCGCTGCGATCTTTGCGATTCGATATCCTACAGGATGACATTGGCCTTTTTCATAGAAGCAAACGTTTCGCGTCTCAATCCGGACGACAGCTAGACCCGACGCGCGAGCAAGCACGCGGATGGACGATGGGGAAAAAAAGCTGACGTGGCCTCCCTTTATAGTGAGATTAAAGTTCTCCCATCGTTCCCTCATGAACCTGGCGGTCCAACTATCGGCGTTTGGTGTATTAATAACTAGTATGCCAGCGGGCTTCAAGATACGGCGGCATTCTATCAGTAGGTCGAGAGGGTCACTGACGTGCTCGACGACCTCGAACAATGTGATTACATCAAACGCCATATCAGGAAAGCAGGCCTCATTGAGTAAACCAGCAAATACCTCGAAGCCAGCGAGCTGGGCCGTCTGAGCAGCTTTGCTGGCTTTTTCCACACCGGCCACTGAGAATCCCAAATTGGAGGCTACTTCAAGAAGCGACCCGCTCGAACAACCAACGTCGAGTAGGCGAGGAGGAGTGCTTCGTGGACCCAATAGTTTAAGGGCATGACGCAATCGCCGCTCAATAACGTGGCGATAACGGGAGACTGATCGACGAATAGGTTGAGTGCCATTTGGAGTATCCCACATGCTTAGCGCTCGCTGATGTTGTTCGTAAGTGCAACTGCTCAACAGCTGCTCGCATGAAGGACAGCGAAGAAGTGGCCCCTCAGCCAAGTTAATTGCACTTATCTGTAATTCAGCCTTACAGCCGAGCGGGCACCGCTGAAACAGCTGATCTTGAGGGATTTGCGCAGAAATAAAATGTCGGTCAATCATTTCTTTGTGCTGTTGAGAAAACTCATTGAATCATCTGTCATATCTCTGCCCTACTTGACCCTTCAGCATATCTATCAGTGACGCCCACTGATCCTGTTTTTTGAGCAAGCGACCAGCCTTTGCAGAATTGCCAGAATAATGTTCATATTTGTCACAAACGACCTGAATCGCACGATAAAGGGCTTCACTTGTAGGTTCCTCTAGCGTGATCCCCGCATCAAACTGCTCCACCATCTTGGCCATCCATGTGCGGGACAGCGTAACGACCGGTGCCCCCGCAGTGAGCGCATCCAGTGTGATGCCACTCAGCTTATTCGCATATTCCGTACGGTCATAGGGCTGCAAGCAAATCGCTCCGCGAAAAAGGTTGACATAATCAGGACGCGTTAATGTATCCGGCAAAATCGTCAGTTGGCTGTACCGCATTTTTTCCAGCTGCGCGAGTGCCGCCTGCGTTGCCTCATCGTATCGGCCGTAATGATCCCCTGACGTCTGCATCGCCACGGGTACGGTAGCCCCTGTAGCGGCGAGGTAACGAATGAAATCCACCGCGATGCTAAAGCCCTTGTCCGACCGAGCCGCGCCAGCAACCAGCACATGCCGAAAGCGAGGCGATGGTTCTGTTACGTTGCCATACGTGGATTGAATCGGAAGAGGGAGGATGACCATGGTGTTGTGAAATCCACAATGTCGCACGGCCTTTTCGAACTCGTCGGTGGTGCACATCATGATCAGATTGGGTTGCTGGATGGCAATCCGACGCATCGCCGCCTCTTTTTGCGGATCCAATCGCAGTTGATGAATGTATAAGAACACCCTTCCTGGCGGGATCGGCTTCGGTCCGACCAAGTTGAGCAACACCAGATCGGTCCTTCCGGCTGTCGTGATCACAAGTCGAGCACCGCTTCGCAATAGGCGCCAATAGAGCCAAGCCGCCTGGATCCGACGAAGGCGCCTCGAAAAGTACGGCTTGATCTCGACGTCGGGATTCTGAGTCCAGCCCAGCCGTGCCCCACGCCCGACCCAGACACAAAAGCGAAGTCCTTGGCCAGCGGCACAGAGGCTCTGCACGACGCTGCCGCAATGACCGGCGTCACTGATGAGCGTCGGCTCAATAATGTGGACTACCTTGTCACCCATGAACCCTGAGTGGGGTTTTGAACTCGTTGACTCGACTGCCTGGCCGTCCGTAGATTGCATTGGCTGCCTGATTGCCCCCTATTCTTTCTGGCGGGTTAGAGGCAGAGACGGCGGTAACTCCCAACTGTTATTTGCCTCTACTCGTTTCGCATAACGATAGAACGCCCCTTCCGAATGGCCTATGGCAATCACAAAGCCTGCCCATCCGTCCAGAAATCCACGTTGCAAGATGTAATGTTTGCAGAACGCCCACATCGCATGTGTCAATGCCATACCCATCGTAGCCCGGTGTCCTTGGAGTTTCTGTGCGCCGAGCGTCGAATACCGGGTCATTTTGCGATTCACCTCTTCCAGATTGCGAAAGGGGCACTGCCAGATATCGTTGACCAGTTTTCCCGGAGCTTGTCCGTTACGCAAAAGGTACCCTTCATGGACCACATCCTGCGTGTAACTCATGCACCCTTTTCTAAACAGTTGCGGCTGGCGATAGTTGGGATACCAGCCTGAATGCCAAATCCAACGACCCATGAAATAGTTTCGCCTCGGGATGAGATACGCATTGTGTGCCGGAATTCCGGAGAGGAGTTGGAGAATTTCATCACGAACCTCCGGCGTACAGCGCTCATCAGCATCAATACTCAGGATCCATTCATGTGTGCACGCCGCCACCGCCTTGTTTCGAAGATCCCCGAATCCTTCGAAAGGAATTTGTATGACCCGTGCCCTCATCCGTTCAGCGATTGCTGCGGTTTCATCGATACTGCCGGAATCCGCAACAATGACTTCATCAGTCCAGAGCACGCTCCCGATCGCCTGCTCGATCTTCTCGGCTTCATTAAAAGCGATGATATATGCAGAGATTTTGTTCATCCAATCCAGCTTCTTTCCGAATCCTCCACGTGTCGGCTCCGGCTCATTTACTAAACCTCAAGCGTATGTGTGTTCACGAAGAAGGCTGTGCGGAGCTATCCCCGACAACCTCGGCCCGATCCTGACGCGGCACCACTGCCAGGAGCGCGCCAAGAAACGTCATGAGCAGGTGCCCTTCTGCGAAGGTTCTGAAATGAGAACTGAGTAAGCTCGTCACACACCATCCACAAAGGATGGCGAGCGCGAGCTTGCGGTAGGCCGGAAGACCAGCCTTATCACGCGCGATGGCAACGATCCATGCTAAGAATGCAGCCAATCCGCCGATCCCGTGCTGGGCGAGCACTGCCAAGTATTGATTATGTGGATCACCGGTCGCGACAGTTCGCCAGTCTGTAGGGTCATACTTCGTGTTGACCTGATCCGTGTATGCCTGTCTGAAACCACCTGTGCCCACGCCGAGCAACCAATGGTCCTGGAGGATTTCAAGGGTATTCACATAGAACACCCGCCTTGAGCCCATGTCAGTAAGTGTGGTCGATTCAGGTTCGTGTGTCCATTGATCAACACCGATGGCGATGTTTTGATTCACACGGGGGGATAAGGTAACTGCGAGTACTGAAGCAAGCGAAAGCCCTATTATGACCATGAGTCGCTGTAAAGGTCGGGCATTCCATAGAAGGAGCACACCGACACCAATCCCCAAAATGACATACCCACTGCGCCCGTTCGTAATGAAAACGATATTGGCCACGAACAACGGCCCGAGCAGCATAGCGGTCCAGCGCGTTTTCCCTTGAAATGTGTTCTCCATGATCAGCCATAAACACACCACAGCTGCCACAGCAAACCCAATGCTTTGCGTCACCGAATTTCGCAAAAAATTATCAGGATTCCGCCATAGAGTAATCCATCCCGTGGCCGTGACATACGATGCGATCAACCCTACTGCCACGATTAAGATAAACGCAACCATCAAGCGTATCTTCCATCGCTCCTCGTCGAAGATCGACAAGACGACGACAAACCACAGGATGGTCCGCCATTTATAGAAATCGATCCACCGGTCGGCCCACGGAACTGAAGCGTACGTCATCCCGAGCAACACGATACCGAGAAATATCAACCCCCAATAGCCTGCGGGACGCTGGAATACTTTCCTCAGACGGACAACCGCTTGTCCGCTTGCCACAAATGCCACATAGGTTGTGATCAGGGCTACACTCGCGACAGTTGGAGAGTAGAGAACTCCTATGGCAGCGATGATTGTCCATATTCGAGCGATGCTTATCCACAAGGCTGCTTTGTCATCACAAGCTGCCTTGAAACGATCGACGACCAAGCTGGCGCCCTGCGCTACCGCCATAACTGATAGATGTGCTTGCGACGCATCTTTTCCCACCAGAACCTAACACGCTGGATCACATTCGGGGGGGCCGACTGAATCGCCGACCGAAACGTCCCGTTCTTGCTGCCTTGTTCGACCACGGGATCCTCGAGCCAGTACCACTCAATCCCCAGCTTGGGATCGGTAGCATCGAAATGCACATCGATTGCTCCTGCTATTCCATGCTGCTCCATCCAGTCCACTCGAAGCCTGGCGGTATCAGCTCCAAGGAAGTAGGAATCCGTAAATCGCCCCTTCGAAGCCTTGTACAACCGTTGACCAGGAACACGTAGACTCTTAGGCGTGTAAAAATTTCCTCCGCTCCCGATGTACACAACATGGGAACGAGCGATGGCGCTTGCTTCGTTGACCGCATCTCGGACTCCTTGGAGAAAATCGCGACCAAGGATCACATCATCCTCCAAAATCAACGCTCTCTCCCAATTCCGCTCGACCACGAGACGCAGGGCTGCAAGGTGTTTCATGGCACAGGACTGATGCCCGAGATGAGGGTAAGGAGGCCTGAAGTACCGTTGTGTGGTGGCTGGATCGAGATCACAGGCGTCGTAGACATGAATGAACTCGTACTTCAAGCCTAACGACCGCAACTGTCTCTCGATGTTTTCCCTACGATCAATAAAATTCCTAGGGTTGATGATAAGAATACCGTCAATGGGCAGAATGCTCTCCGAAACAGCTGGGTGCCGAGTCATAGCCATGATCTCAAGATCAATTCATTATTGTTAACGACTGCCTGCATCCGTACTCAGCCAGACCCCACCGATAAGAATTCGTACACTCAACCTTAATTCTCTGTTCTAAGCTGCCCTACCGAACGTTCTGCCAGATGAACAGCCCACATCGCCGACAACATAAGCAATCCCCAGGAGCCAAGGATGAACGGACGAACTGAATCATCGGCGGTCTGATAGGCCCACGCGAGGACGCCACACAGAACCATCAGACCATATTCCACAAGAACGGTCTTCCGGTGTCCCCACCCAAGCAAGACCAGCCGTTGATAGTAATGTGTCCGGTGGGCGATCCATACTTGCTCACCGTGTGCCGCCCGTCGAATCAGCGTAGCAGTCGCATCCACGATAAAGGGGGAAAACAGCATGAGTGGCACCCATACCGTAAAGAGCCCATCCCGACATCCTAAGAGAATCAGGGCTCCAATCAGGAACCCTGTTGGGACGCTCCCGACATCTCCCATGAAGATCTTCGCCGGAGGAAAATTATGCGCTAAGAATCCCAGAGCAGCGACGGCCAGGAGTAATGACAACACCAAGATCAGCCGGTGCTCAGCGCGCCAGGCCAGCGAGGCAAGAAAACCACCTCCTAGTAGTGTCATCCCGGCAGCGAAGCCATCCATGCCATCCATAAAATTGTAAAGATTCGTCATCCACACGAGAAAGGCGATCGAAACGATCAGTGAAAGCCAACCGAGCTCGAAAGTGCCGATGTGAGGCATATCGACCCGTGACACGGTGAGCTGAGCACCGACAGTCAGCATCACGGCTGCGGCAAGGTGGACCCCAAAACGGACCACAATTGGGAGCCCCCTCCGATCATCCCAAAACGACACCACTGCCAAGCTCGATGTCAATCCGACGATCCAGACCGACGTCGGCCAGCCATACAATCCTGTTGGACCCTGGCCCGTTGGCCACGCTCCTCCAACAGCAAGGGCGACGAGTCCGACCAACACACCTCCCATGATGGCAAGACCACCGGTTCGTGGAGTGGGGGTCTGATGCAAAGATCGTTCGTTCGGGAGATCTAATAATCTAAACCTTGCATCTCGATGAGCCAGCCACCCGGTGCACCACCAAGTCAGTCCCCCGACCGCGACGAGGATCACGAGAAGCATCACGTTGTCGACATTCGATAAAAGTTTACGATCTCGGGAACCGCATCATCAAACGAATAGAAAGGAGAGTACCCACAATCTCGCGCGATCGCAGCAGGGCTATACCAGGCCGACTCGATCAGTTTCCCCAACGTCGAAGTCGTCAATGCGAATGTCCGTCCTGTTCCTATCTGAACCAGATCACCGAATCGGGCAGCAGCTTTCAGCAAACCGAGCGGCACTCGCCAGGATGGAAGCCGTTTTCCTAATCCACGGCACAAGCTTTCGTACAGATGGGTAGTCGAATAGGGCTGTGCATCGGCGACGATATAGGCAGACAACCGTGTTCGTGTCTGCCGAAGACAACACAGCATCGCCTGAGCAACGTTGCGAACGTGCACGAGGCTTCGTTGGTTGTCGATCTTCGGGAAAGGAGGAAATCGCCCATGGTCGATGGCTGAGATCATTCGATAGAGATTTCCCTTCTCAGTCGGACCGTAGACCATCGGCAGTCGGAGGGAGACTGCGACTGTGCCGGTGCGTTTCCCATATTCCGATACCAACTTTTCAGCCTGCCATTTCGAACGCGCATACGCCGTCTGGGGAGTGGGTGAGGCCGTCTCGTCAACACAGCCCTCTGTCGACTTTCCGAACACCTTCACGGAACTGGCAAAGATGACTCGCTGCACATGCGCTGTTGCGGCACCTTCCAGGACATGCCTCGTCCCCTCCACATTGGTCTGGTAATAGTCACCCTCATTTCCTTCACGCTCGTCTATTGCGTGGACTTTTCCAGCGAGATGAATGATGCCCTCACAGCCAGCCGCAACCTGCTTCGTGACGACTGCATCTCGAATATCCCCGGTCACAACCTCCACATCGGCAGGAAACTTCACTGTATTCGAGAGGGAACGCACCAGCGCTCGCACCTCATATCCAGCCTGACTGAGTTCTTTCACCACTACGGCGCCAAGAAAACCATTGGCTCCTGTCACCAGCACCTTGGTCATGCATGCCCAGGAGCGGAAAGATCCACTCCTCGAGTTTTGAGCGACTCCCGGTAAAGCGCGTTGATCTGAGCTGTAATCTTCGGTATGGCGAATTCTCGGACAATGAGTTCGCGCCCGGCCTTCCCCATTCTGTCGCAAGTTGGTCCGTCAGCCAGCAAGGCCTCAATAGCCTGGGCCAATGCGGGCGCATCACGTACAGGAATCAACAGTCCATTCACCTGATGGCGTACCGCTTCCCGACAACCTGGTACATCCGTCGCAACGAGCGCTTTGCCGCAGGCAGCTGCCTCCAGTAAGACTTTCGGAAGTCCTTCCCGGTAGGATGGCAACACCACAATTGAGGCTTCTGCATAGACTTTGGCCATATCCTCTCGATGCCCCAACCATTCGACCGTCCCTTCACGTACCCAGTCGTGGATTTGACTCCGCGGAATTGCGGCAGGATTGTCGTCGTCACAACGGCCGACCAGCACAAACTTGGCTCGAACCCCCTTTGCCTGCAGCAGCCGCGCCGCGCTTATGAATTCGGCGACTCCCTTATCCCATAACATGCGGGCCGGGAGAAGAACGATGGGAACCCCTACTGGAGTATCTGCCATCCGAAAGGCCTCGGTATCCACACCGGAGCCAGCCACGATCCGGGCGTGATCTGATCGGACGATGCCTCGTTCAACCAGTCGGTCCCGATCGTCAGCATTCTGACAGAGCACCACGGAGTGGCTCAGACGAATCGCTGCTTTGAGACTCCATGTGATGACGTGTTGTAGTGGACCTGATCGATCATGCCGATCTGTATATGTATAACCAAGACCGGCAAAGGCACTGATGACCACCGGAATTTTTGCCCACCAGGCAGCCACAGCTCCATACAGAATCGGTTTTAACGCGACATGATGGACGATATGGGGACGTTCCCGTCGGTAGAGGCTGATGAGTTCCCGAATCGAGGCACATTCGCGTATTGGATTGCGGCTACGCCGGGCCAGGCTAATGGGCAGGAGTCGAAACCCCGCTCGTTGAATCAGATCTCCATGATCGGTCGCCCGGGTCGCGATGGCGACGTCGAATCCTGCCGCTCGAGCGGCTTTCGCCAAGTCCAAACGGTGAGACCAGAAATACCAGTCTTCGGTGATCAGAAAGAGGAGGCGCGGTTGGACCTCCGTCACTGCTCAAGCCACGATTGGAACATCAAGACGTTCCATAGTAAGTACGGCCAGTTTCGTTTCCTGGAAAGATGTTCCGCCCATTTCTCACGAATCAGCTGAGGATGCAAATACCCTTGCTGTCTCAGGCGGTTTTCGTTCAGGAGATCTTCAGCCCATTCACGTAACGGTCCCCGCAGCCAGTGTTCGATCGGAACGCCAAAGCCCATCTTTGGCCGCTCGAGCAGTTCTGAGGGAACATACCGATACAGCAGTTGACGCAAGATCCACTTGCCGGTTCCCTTCTCGCGGATTTTCATGCGCATCGGCAACCGCCATGCGAACTCGACGACTCGATGGTCGAGCAGCGGGACACGCGCTTCCAGACTGACCGCCATACTGGCGCGATCCACTTTCGTCAAGATGTCGTCCGGTAAATACGTGAGTAGATCGAGAAACATCATGCGGTGGATAAAATCTGGAACATTGGCCCACCGGCTGGAATCTGTGACTGGTGTAAGCGGCTCGTAGCCGTCGACGACGATGCTGGTCGGTGTCGCCCACTGCGACACAAGACCAAGGTACATGCCTTCCGGGTCTTTCATCATCAACAGTTCTGATAAGCGATGCATTTTGTGCCCAGGGTTCGACAACGCCGGCAACAGGAACTGGAACCGAGAAAATGTCGTCGTCCAACTTTCCGGGGAAACCCTCGAAAGGCTTTTGGACAAGACTTTCCGCAGCGACAGTGGGATCCGGGACACATTGCTCCAAATTCTTTGCGCCCAAAAATAGCGATAGTACCCGGCAAAGAGTTCATCTCCTCCGTCTCCGGACAGGGCGACTGTAACATGTCGCTTGGCCAGTTGTGAGACAAGAAATGTCGGAATCTGCGACGAATCGCCAAACGGTTCGTCATACATGACAGGCAAGCGGGGAATAACGGCCATCGCAGCTTGCGCTGTGAGATACAATTCGGTGTGGTCCGTCCCCAGATGCTGCGCAACCACCTTGGCATGCTTGGCCTCATTGTAATCATCTTCTTGGAATCCGATGCTAAAGGTCCGAACGGGTTGAGCGCTCTGTGCCTGCATCAATGCAACCACCGTCGACGAATCGATCCCGCCGGACAAGAACGCCCCAAGCGGAACGTCTGCCACCATCCGAAGGCGTACTGCCTCCAGTAGCAATGACTGCAATTCGTCAATCGCCTCATCGTCAGATCCACCATACCGAGCGGCACAGCCCTGCTCGACGACCTGTTTTGCCGACCAGTATCGAATCGGTTTCCAACTGGCCGCCGGATCATCAGGGTCCGGAACAAATCGCTCAGGACTGTGTGCCTGATCAATCCCTATTGTTAGCCAGCATCCGGGAGGCAACTTGAAAACGTGTCGGTAGATCGAGCGTGGCGCCGGAACGTAGGCGTATCGCATATAGAGTGCGAGCGCGCTCCGATCGATCTCGGGGCGCTCGGTCGCGACCAGCATACTTTTCAGTTCAGATGCGAATCGAAAGGTCTTTCCGACCCAGCCGAAATAGAGAGGTTTTATACCGACTCGATCGCGAACGAGATGCAGTTGACGCAATTCTCGATCCCAGAGGGCAAATGCGAACATTCCCACAAAGCGACCGATCGCCTTCTCGATCCCCCAATATTCGAAGGCCGCCAGCATGACTTCTGTGTCCGAATGACCACGAAAACGAGCTCCTTCACCTTCGAGTTCCTTGGAGAGCGCGGCAAAATTAAAGACTTCACCATTATAAGTGATGACGTAGCGCCCACCCGATGACACCATCGGCTGATGACCCTCGGGAGAGAGATCAAGAATCGAGAGTCTGGCATGCCCGATCGCGAGACCCAGCGCGGGATCAGACCATACACCCGAATCGTCGGGACCGCGATAGCGAATGGCCTCGACCATCATCTGAACGACAGCATCCATTCCCGAGGAGCCATTTCCAAGTATGCCGGCTATCCCGCACATCAGAGTTACTTTTTCAACCCGACCGCGCACCAGAACGGCACTGAACCACTGAATGTAATTCGTTCGAGACCTGCCCGTTCCATCATCCCACGGATCTGAGCGGCGGTAAAACGCTGTTCGAGCTTGGTTCCAAAGCGGTCGAGCGCGTCGGTCCGCATAACATAGAACGAGTGCGCGCGATATGATGACAACGGGACACAGTCGACATTCACTCCAACCCGTTCAAGAAGAAAGGACAGTCTCGCCAAAGGATAATAGACGATCCCCGCTATCATCTGACTGATGGCATACCGTAGCCTCATCGGCGAGCGTGAAATAACCCGCCTTCCAAGATCACTAATCCTCCAGAGAAGACGAAACCACCAAGGTCGGTTGTCGAAGGCATAATAGAGATACAGAAGAAAGGGCGCGCCAGGCTTCAGAGCATTGACACAGGCGCGTAAGCCTGCCTCTGTGTCAGGCACGTGGTGCAGCACTCCAAGCGAGTAACCAAAATCCATAGAATCGGCGTCGAGAGGGAGCTGATCCACCGACGCAACATGGAATTCACAATTAGGAAGGCTCGCAAGATTCCGACGCGCCACGGCCACTGACGACTCGCTGGCATCGATACAATGGAGTCGACGAATCCGCGGAGCGACCAGAGCAGCCCAGCGGCCGCTCCCGCATCCAAGATCGAATCCAACAGCGCCGGCCGGCAGAAGCTGCCACGGAAAAATGTGGAAGTATCTATTAAACAGCTCCTCGCGTTCATGCTCAGCAAGTCCTTTTTGATCAAACCGTGTCCACTCGTCTCCGAACCCTTGTACGGTTTGCGCATCAAGATTGCGGGTCATTCGTGCTAACTAACAAAACGGTTCTCATACACCTAGACCAACGTCACAATCCCCTTAGTTAGAGCTACATTGAAACAGCTAGGAAATCCGAGTGGCTTGCGCAAATGACCTTTACACCTGAGTTGGTCCGTTCCTCACCAGCGATGTATAGAGCGTCTCGTAGCAAGCAGTCACAGCGCGAATATCGTAATGCTCTTCCATCCTCGCTCGTGCGAGTCCGCCTAATGCCCGGCGACCAGCTGCGCCCAACTCGACCAGCTCCAAACAGGCGTGGGCCAATGCGTCCGGATTCTTAGGTAGTACAATGCGCCCTGTCTCACCAACAATCCTTGCCGAATCACCTACATCAGTCACGACACAAGGCACCCCGCAGGCCATAGCCTCACCGACGGCATTAGAGAATCCTTCGCCGAAGGCGGACGCGGAGCATGCGATGTCCAACCCCGCCGTGATACGAAGAGCATCCTCTCGCTGGCCGAGCAGATGGGTCGCATCCATCAAGTCATGTTCGGCTAGTAACGTCCGCAGTTCGTCATCTGCACCATCGACTCCGCGGCCGACTAGGACGAAGTGAACATCCGGAAGCTTCTCATGAATGATACCGGCTGCCATTAAGAAGGTTGGATGGTCTTTCATCGCGTCACGTCGTGCAACGAGGCCAATGAGAAGGCAGTCCTCAGCAATCTTGCATTCTTGCCTAAGCCAGATCCGCGCCGAAAGGTCGGGGCGAGCCTGGTCGAGATCGACCCCATTTGGAATGATCTGCCACATTTTTGGGTGATACCCTAACTGCTCATGAACGAGCTTTCCCGCGTGAGAATTTACAACGACCCCATCAGGGATACCGGAACAAACACTGAGGAGATTCACCACCCACTTCGACAAGAAGCGATAATGGGTCATATCTACATCGGAGCAACGGATGTTCCACACTAACTTCCTTGTACCCTTGGCTCTCCCAAAAAGCGCGAGGAGATCAGCATGGTACATCCAAGACTGAAGAACCTGAGGCTGTAGGCCCTTGAGAATTTTCCAGAGCTCCCACACGGCCTGAGGTGATGGGACTCCTCGTAGCATATTCAATCCACCGACCGACACGCCTAACTGACGGATATGATCACCAATAAGGCCTATGGAGGTCAGGGAAAGAACGGAATGGTCGAAACGATCGCGGTTGCTGTGGGACAGGAGACTCAACAGTTGAGTCTCAGCACCTCCCACGTCTAACGAACTAATCAGATGAAGAACCCTAATCCGGTTCGGCATAGGCAATCCAACATACTCAGGTCCACGATTGTTCCAACCATTGAGTGAACATCAGTACGGTCCAGAGCTGCGCGAGCCGATCTTGGCCAGCCAGGTGTTCCTGCCATACCTCACGGACTAGGACAGGATTGAGAATCTCTTGCTTCCGCATGCGATCAGAGTTCAGTAGACCATCAGCCCATGGCTTAAGTTCGTTCCGAAGCCATTGACCGAGCGGCATGCCAAAGCCCATCTTCGGCCGATCCGTGAGATGCACCGGAACATAACGCGAGAGCACTTCGCGCAACAGCAGCTTGCCGCGGTCGCCACGAGAGGCCAGCTTGAACGATCGAGGAATTCGCCAACTCCACTCGACAATACGATGATCGAGCAACGGCACTCTCACCTCCAGTGACATGGCCATTGAGGCTCGATCGACTTTTGTCAAGAAATCATCGGGCAACTGATTTGATTGATCCACAGCCATCATTCGTTCCGGCCAATCCAAATCAGGAAAGTGACACGGATGAGGTCCAAGTTCGTTCGGAATCGTACCTCCAAGAAGTCTTGCAACATCAGGCCACGCCGCGATGACCTCCTCATAGACGGAGTCAGGATCTGTCGCGAGATAGCGCCCCAACCGTCGAACGCGAGCCGATAGACCCTCGCTCCCCGCCCATCGGTTACCACCAAAAAGCGCTCCCGGATAATCAATAAGACCAGCCGGCATCTTGCCTAATGCGCGACCGAAATATTGGGCCCCAATCGGAGTCAGGCGCGCACGCCATGCAGCAATGCGAGAGGCCCAAAAATATCGGGGATAGCCCCCAAACATCTCGTCGCCACCGTCTCCTGACAACGCCACCGTCACATACTGTCGAGCGAATCGGCTCACAAGGAAGGTTGGCACGCTGCTGCTATCACCAAAGGGCTCGTCATAACGTGTCGCAATCTCGGGAATCAGTTTCAGAACATCAGACGCTACCAAACGCTCTTCATGGTGCTGCGTACCCAGATACGAGGCCACCGTTCGGGCAAAGGTCGATTCGTCATGCGACCGTTCCGAAAAACCGATGGAAAAGGTATGAACGGGCCTGTCACTTTGAGCTTGCATGAGCGCGACGACCGTCGAAGAATCAATACCGCCGGAGAGAAACGCACCGAGTGGAACATCTGCCTCCATCTGAAGTCGAATTGCGTCGCGCAAAAGCTTGTCGAGTTCATCAGCCGTTTCGGAAAACGTTGTTTCTACAGGATGATGAATCCCTTCGTGGGCTACTTCTGAGAGATTCCAGTAACGCCGTTCTTCAAGCTGTTGCCCGTCCCACCGGAGACATGTGCCCGGTAACAGTTTACGCACACCAGAGAAGATCGTGGCGGGAGCCGGAACATACAAATATCGAAAGTAGGCCGCAAGCGCTTCATGATCGAGTGTCGTATCGACCCAAGGTAACAGTCGAAGCGGCCGTAGCTCGGACGCAAAAGCGAAGGACTTGCCACTTTGGGCGTAGTAGATCGGTTTAATGCCCATACGATCGCGCACAAGCCAGAGGCAGTCCTCGGTGCGGTCGTACAGGCCAAAGGCAAACATACCGATAAACCGCCCCAAGGCCTCGTCAATTCCCCACGCTTCAATTGCAGCAACGACAACCTCCGTATCAGAATGACCTCTGAATTGGTATCCGAGCCGCTGCAACTCTGCCCGAAGCAACTTATGATTGACGACCTCTCCATTATAAGTAATGACATACCGCCCGCTTGGAGATGCCATGGGTTGATGTCCCTCGGTTGAGAGATCCAGGACCGAGAGACGGCGATGCCCTAACCACACAGTAGAAGACGGATCGCACCACTCCCCTTCGTCATCAGGGCCTCGATGTGTCAGGCAAGCCCTCATCCGCCTAGCCAACTCCCTGTCGAGAGACCGGTCTATCCAGCCAATCACACCGCACATAGCCTCTTCCTCAATCCTCGTGCATTTGAACATTCGTGAGAGAAACGTGGGATGCTTAGCGTTCGACACATATAGAAGGAGCGGTGTTCACTACCCTACGCATGACGATTATGCGGAATCAAATCGCTACTCCCTTTCGCTGCTCGAGATAAGTTCTCCAGGCAGGATGTCGATGGGCCAGAACGGCATAGTGCGTTGCCATAAATTGTCCATATAAGGAGATCCCCAACATATGCAATGCTGCGCGTTCCAGGATTCGTTTAAATAGATTGTTGAATTGTGAAAACGGCGCCGACGCATAATGGAAATCGCGAACAACGAAGAGGCCACAGGATTGTAAGAAAGAGCGGAACTTTTTCTTTGTCCAGAAGTTCACGTGCCCCACAGGATTGCTTAATCTATTTCTCCCGCACGCGCTCAAACATTTCTGCACGACACACTCTTCGAGAGGGACCTCTAAGACAAACCACTCCGAAAGCGGAATCATTTGTGCCAGCGAACTCTCTGGATGAGCGACATGCTCCAAAACATGGGAACTGACAACCACGTCGAAACACCCCAGATGATCCAATGCCTCTCCAGGCTGGAAAGTTTTGAATACAACTTCACTTTTACCAAAGGTCCTTGCCGCGTATTTGACACCGGCCTGACTGATATCGATACCCACTAGCTCGTTTCCAAATCCATTCGCGTACATCCAAGATGTAAGCACACCATTACCGGATCCATAATCCAGAACTCGATGAGGAGAACGAAGTTGTCCCCACACTTGCAAGATAGCTGGAAACCGGTCACGCACTGCCGAATCAAACGCATAGGCGAGTTGGTAATCCTCCTTTTCCCAAAACCGCTCGTAGAATTCGGCTGTTTGCTTCACCTCATCCATACTGCCTGATAAGTCCCTTCCGTTTAGCGTGCTTCACGATCCAGGCGGCGCTCTCTTGGCCCACGAGGAGAACACTGAAGACCCCCAGCGTTTCCAGCATACAGGTCCAATGGGCGCTTTTCAGCCATGCTGGCCAAGCGCCTTTTTCTCCAGCGAGTCTCAGGTAGACCGCATAGCGGAGTAGCTTTGTTCGATATGTCCGTGGCGCCAACTTCTTGTAACTGTCACCAAACCGGTCAAATAAGACTTGATAGCACTGTACAGTCTCTCTTGCCTTTTCCGCCGTCGTCCAGTTGCTCGTGACAGATCCGCCCTCACGTTCTTTGTAGATTCGCATGACTTTCGGCGTAGCCCAAATTGGGGCATCTTGAGCGAAGCAAAGGTATGAAAGAATCCCGCAGGACTTCCGTAATCCCAGATCCACATACTTTCTCTTCCGAACATAGGCACCCCGAAACATGGGAAGGTATTCCCCGGAGTGGTATTCATTGAGGAGATCCTCAAACGTGATCATCCCGGAAAAGTTTGGGTCACTTACCGTACTTCGGCCATCTGGTGTCCGACAGGCGCTAAAGCATACATTGAGATGATGAGGCCATTCCTCAAGGATCTCACCGAGGACAGTAGGCCATTCAAGAACGAGTTCATCGTCAGCGTCCAAAACGACGACCACGTCACCCTGGCTTTCATGGATTCCCGTGTTCCTGCTCGCACACATCCCTCTATTAACCGGGTGTCTGAATAGTCGTGCGTTCGGAAACTGCTGAACAATACCAGCCAGGACATCGTGATCACGGCTCCCGTCGTCAACGACTAGCGCCTCGATTTCGAAGGACGTCGAAGAGCTTTGGATCGGGGAAAAGACCGATCTGAGAGTGGCTCGGATAGTCTCAGAAGCCTGAAATGCGGGAATGACAAAAGACAGCAGCATGGTCACCTAGTATCAGATCCCGAAAACTTGTCTAGGAACAGCTTTCGACTGGCAGCTCTAAATCGACCACGGATAGCCACGTCATGTGCGAGCCGCAGCATGGCAACTGTGAGGTCATGTTCAAATTGCCCCGTGTCCGTATCCGCGATACACGACTTGATGACTTCTAGTTTTAAGTAATACTTTGAGGGTTGAAATCCATCCCAAATAGAGAGCGGTGGCTTGAGCAGTGCTCCATTGACTCCATCCTGAACCATCTCATGGATCGCATAGACATCGGTCGCGATAATCGCGAGCCCATGAGCCAGTGCTTCAAGCACGACCATTCCGAAAGACTCCACATAGGTGGGATGCACCAGGACATCCGCCTGGCACATGAATCGATCCCATATTTCTTGGCGTGAGAATCGTGCCTCGTGAACGGTAATCCCAGAACAATCAGCGACCTCACGGGAAAATTCTGGTGGAAGGTGCGTAATCATATCGAGATGAGCTGATGGAACTTGCTCATACACGCGGCGAAAGGCCCGTACGAGCGCTGCCCCACCCTTAATTTCAAACTGAGTCCCTACAAACAAGAAGCGACATTCCACTCCTGTTTTGATGGAGACTTGATCGACGACATGGAGAATCCTCGGGTAATGGATAGATGCTTTCGCGGCAACGGCCTCCCCGAACAAAAGCCGTACAGTTTCCTTACAGGCCTGACTCAAGCAGCGAATGTCGAGACACCGGGAGCTTTTCAGAAATCTGTTCAACAGCCCGCGATACAGCGACATGGCTTTGATGTTATAGCCCGTCAAAGCATAAGGGTTATCCAACTCCACAATGAACGGACCCCACACCAGCACACCACCCCACACATAGACCACAGCATCGGATGGTAGTCTCTTCGGACGAAGCTTCAGGTTCACCAGAGGAAGGCACTGCTTCCAGGTGACGTGTAAGGTCTTTGCGAGCGACTGTGTGGAAGTAACCTGCGCGCCTCGCCGCTCCTCCGACAACTGGGGATTCAGCACCTGCTCTAGAGGCCAATTCCGGATCGTATCCAACTGGCGATCGCGCAGGTAGGCGTGAGGATAAAAGTAGATTGGGTAATTAAACATCGCCTGGGAACAGCACGGAGGTTGACGCGTGAATCACTGCCACCCAGATAGGAAGAAATAGGAACTAGATCTCGGTTGCGATCCAATCAACTTGCTATCCGCTTCGCGTCATTCAAACCGTGTGATGCAAGAAACTTATGACTCCACCGATGCCCATGACGAATCCCGGGGAGTTCAATGTACTTATAGGTCATGAAACACACCGCAAACAGTGCAGAAAGCATCATGACCAACTTCACCGGGGGCGCGACCAGATCAATCTGCCTAGTTAACTCGATCACTGGTATATGGAGGAGATAGATTGAATAGCTTGTCAATCCAGCGAATCCTAGCAGCATTCTGACCACCTTGGGTCGATCCAGACTCGCATAGCTGTACACCATCGCGGCGAGAAGAAAGTAACTAAGATAGAGTTGCAGCGTAAACGGTTTTACAAGGTAGGGAAGCGCAAGCAGCGAAACAAGACTGGCCCCAAATAGATATTGTGGTTGCCGTAGCGGCGGCCTACGCAGAGCATCAGCCAAGAACATTCCGAGTACAAAGAAGCAAAGTTGAGCCGTCGGCATATTATAGAAGAAGGTTCGCGTGAGAACATCCGTCTCCTTCAAGTACACAAACCCCGTTTGAAGCGCAGATATGCCTAGCGTCGTCAGCGCAGTCACGTACGGCCATTTCCGAAACAGGAGAACCAATGCCGGGAATAGAACATAAAACCAACACTCGACAAACACACTCCACTCTACTCCAACAATTCCGTTGAGAAATTTCGGGTTGAAGCCGAATGACAGGAGAGAAAGATGCGTGATGATATTCGCGGGAGCATCGATCACTCGCGAAGGGAATAGTCCCACACATAGAAACACGGCCACATAGAACATTGGCGCAATTCTGAAGAACCTCCTGATTAGAAAAGCCCAGTAGCCTTGCAATTCCGTCACCTTCTCCTGATAAAGCTGATAAAGGATAAGCCCGCTCAAGAGGTAAAAGAGCTGAACACCTCGCGGGAAAACGTCCAGGAATGTCAGTGTCATTGAAGAATCTTGGAAGAGAAGACGGCAGTGTCCTCCCAATACTGAAAGCGCCGCGACTCCTCGCAGTTCATCAATCCAGTCCAGCCTTCCCTCAGATGGTTTTTCCATTGTTCCTCTTCAAGACGACACCCGTCAGCACGACTTGCTTATCAAAAAGCTCCCGAGCGCGAGGTGACGGAGTCCAGAATTCTCAAATGTCATGAGCGCTTGTTCAGGCGTCGCAGCGAGTGGATAGCCGTGAAGATTCAAACTTGTATTCAGCACGGCTCCCACTCCAGTCCGTCGCTCAAATGCTTGTATCAGTCGATAGTATTCCGGATTTACATCTTCAACGAGTACTTGCGGACGTATGGTGTGATCACCTTGATGCATCGCGGCACGCAAGTGCTTAATACCTAGAGCAGTGGCTTTGAAGGCGGTAATCATGTAAGGGGCCTCAGCCTTTTTGGGATTGTAATCCTCTAAGTAGCGATACGCGGCTGCGTCCAGCACCGTTGGTGCAAATGGCATCCAGAAGTCTCGAGCTTTGATAAGATCATTGACCGTATAGAAACTTTCCAGATGGCTCGGGTGGGCAAGTATGGCTCGATTGCCGAGCGATCGTGCTCCCCATTCGCAGCGGCCAGCAAATCGTCCCACGACTTGTTGATCTGCTAGTAGCTCTGCGATGGCTTCCTCAACGTTGTCTGGCCTCACAATCCGATGACGATTCTGAAGACCATTGTGCTCAATGAACGCTTGGAGTGAGCAATCGCTGTATTCCAAGCCCAAGTAGATGTCTCGAAGGGGCTGGACCGGAATGCCCTGTTGAACCGCCAACGCATAGGCCGCCCCAATCGGGTTGCACTCATCACCACACGACGGCATAAAGAAAGCCTGATCCACCTCCTTCATTTCTTGAACGCGATGATTCAACTTCACATTCATAAACACGCCACCACTCGTAAAAATTCGCCTGATCCCGGTTTTTTTGATTGCTTCACGAATCCACTCGGTTGCCCGCTCTTCTAATAGATGCTGTAAAGCACCAGCAATATTGTCGAATCGTTCCCCCATAGCCTGTTCAGCGAGATAGTCAAAGAACAACGAGGTGTCAACTGCCGAATGAAAACGAAGCGGATCAACAGGATCAAGAGTGAGAATGTCCTTGAAAATGCGTTCGTAGGTTTCTTTGTAGTAGGTCTTACTATACGGAGCCAGGCCCATGACCTTATATTCGTGCTCAAGAATCTTCATCCCGAGGAACCGGGTCGTATTTGAATAAATCCCTCCCAAGGATGATCGCGCGGGGGTCGCTGCTAAACGCTCCCATCGTCCGTTGGCTCCTGCTCGCGTGACAGTGGCACATAGTCCATCACCGCTCCCATCCAAGGTGAAAATGAGGGCATCCTCGCACCCCCTGCTTGGGTCAAGTCCATGATACGCAGCTCTGGCGTGACAGGTGTGATGCTCGATGTGAGTCCGCGGCTTGTCACCGAGCGCCATTTCGGCTAAACGCTGGTCAAGTTGCCGCTGGCCAACCAGCATGAGGTTTTTCTGTCGCATCTCTCTCAACTGGGTAAAGACCCAGGGAAACGCCCGACCAGTGAGTCCCTTTTCGAGTCTCTTGGCAAATCGAAGCGCTTTGGAACGATCTTCGATGTAATTATATCGATTGAACAGATAATCAAAACAATGTTGGGGATAGACGACGAGACTGGCTACTGCTATCTGTTGAATATCAGCGGTGCTCAGTTTCTCTTGATCCAGCACAGCTTGAATGGCTTGCTGTGGAAACACGGCTGAATTCTTGATGTTATCCAGTTTTTCCTGGCTGAGAACTGACGTAATCACGCCGTCTTTGAGCAAGGCAATCGTGGCATTGTGTCCAGTCTGAATCGCAAGGATATTCATGTTCGCCCCTTGCTATAGGTTCCTAACCGAAGATACATCCAGAATGCTCCAAAGAAATGCACCAGGCTTATTGCGATAAAGAAGGCCGTATAACCCAGTTTTGGAAACAGCATGAGGGCAATCGTTAATTTTCCAACAACCTCAAGCCCAGCAACCCAATTGAGCTGCCTGAGCCTAACCGTCGCATGAGCAAATCCAGCTGGCCAACGGACCGCGCACAACCAAAACATCGCGAGCGCCGCAAAAACATAAGCCAACTGGCTAGACGGTGCCTGTGCAGTTCCAACCCAAAGCATGACGAACGGGTGGCCGAGAAGGGCATACATGACACTGGCGAGGACACTTGCTCCGAGCATCCATCCCAATCCCTGCTTGTAGATATCTTGGATGCGCTCGTACCGACCCAGCGTGTCCAGTCGGATGATATAGGGTTCAAGGGCACCGGGTATCCTCCATATCAGCTGAATAATCACCTCCGGTATCTTCCACACAAGAGTGAATTCCGCAGCGAGTGCAGATCCTCCCAACCAACCAACAACCATTGTATCGGCTTGCATGGCCAGCAACGTGACGCCGTAAATGAAGTACCCACCGGACGTGATCCCAACGAGCTTTTTCCAAGAATCCATACCCCCGTAACGCGAGAGGGAGGGGAGAATATGCAACCCAGTTTGCTTCATATAACGCCAACTCCCGATTCTCGCCATCAACGTACCGAGCAAATACCCCCCTAATACACCGGCCATTCCACCGCCATTTACCAACCATGTCGTCACGAATAGCGCGGTCACACAGAGCCCGACCATTTGGATCAAATCGGCAGCTGGCTGTCTCGTCATCGCCACCAAAGTAATCCGGTCAATCGCAAAGTCATACTGTGCGATGAAGTATAGAGCCGCAATTCCTATGCTGAGCCAGACAGAATCGTCCCACTTCAAAGAAGCTGGCCCTTCACCCGACAAGACAAAGGATATTGCCCCGATGACGCCAAGTAACAAAACGACGACGACCGCATAACCTACATACAACACCTTTGCTGTGATGTACGTTTTTGCTAATTGTTCATGGTCCTGCCTTGCGGCATGCTCCCCCAGAAGACGCGCAATTCCTCCAGACAGCCAACCGACACCGAGTGCCGCAAAATTCATGAAGGAAAAGATGATCATCAGCATGCCAAACTGGACTTTTCCCAACTTTTGAATGTAGAGGGGTACAAGACCGAGCTGAATGAGGAGGTTGAGCCCCATCAGCGCGTAACCGGTCGTAATCGCAAAAGAGAATTGAGGAGCGAGTCCCCCTAGTTTTATGAAGGAAGCGACCCTCTCCAACGAGATCACGCGCACGTGACGGATTTCCGAATGGTAGAGAAAAGACTGGGAAAGACTCCAGTCCTTATGGTGGAGATTCCTGCCGGCGAACAGTGTAGAGCACGCTCGGATACACTCCCGTGCCAATGACAGCATTCGCAATAGCGGGCACAACACCAAGCGTGTTCACGAATCGGAGTGCTACCCCTATCCCGTGATACTCCTTGACCAAATCCTTCTCACCCGATGCAGCCCTTAAGATCTTACGCCGCACTCTGTTTTCCCAGATCAGGCCATTGTCTCGAAAGAGACGCTCTAACCAATTGGGATTCACGAGCTGCAGGTGATCAATATAATAGAGATGATTGCGCTTTCCTTGAAGGGCAGCCGACACCCTCATCCATTTTTTCCCCAATATCGGAACGCACCATATTCCTAGATGAGGTTCCCTCGGCCATCGATAATTGGGCGCTTCCAGATGGATGACTCCCCGACGGGATAGGACTCGCGCCATCTCGGCGATCACGCGTGGGACGCTCTGCACATGCTCAATCACGGTGTGGCACACGATGAGATCGAAGGTCTCGAGCTTGAACGGCAAGGCTTCGCCGACACCGTGAATAAATTGAACCCGGTTGGCGTCTCTCGCAGAAGCCATGGCTGCGGCAACCCTCGCAGCATCCACATCGGGCTCGATACCCACGACATGTGCAGACGGAAACCGTTCAGCCAGAGCTAGACAGTTGAATCCTACGGAGCAGCCAACTTCCAGGATTGTGTTGGGAGAAGAGCCTTCAATATCTCGGGCCACGCGCGCGGCAGTTTGCCCAGCGCTTGCGCCGCAAACAGTGAGATGAGTCGCGAGATCATCGCCTTCGAGCTTGAAATGGAGATGACATCGCTCTCGTGTGACGGCGAGCCACCGCTTCCAAGCGTCTTGAACACAGCTCCAGTCTGCGAGATTCGTCATCCTGGTATTAGCGTTTGCTCGGTTCGACAATTGCTAGATACCATCCATTCAGGCGTTTCATTTGCCTCCCGATTAGCAAGCTCACATACGATTTGAAATGCATGCTCAGGGTTCTCCGATCGATATGTCCAAAGAAATACACGGCCGCCAAGTTGTATCCAAATCGGTTACACATGGCCTGAATATGTTCAGGCAAGAAACACCCAACATGATCATAGTAGACATTCTGGGGCCGTCCGAGTATTGCTCGAACAATGGTGGCGTAGTGAGTTGGATTTGGCGTCGTGATCAGAAGACGTCCGGATGCCCTAAGATGCGACATGAGCGTCTGCAACGCCAAGCCCGGTGCATTTACATGTTCGATGACATCGGACATGACAATCACGTCGAATTGGCGTCCGAGATTCATCGATTCGCAGTTTGCTTCAACGATAGTCACACCATGTTGAGCGGCCCAACCGATGCCGTTTCTGTCGATATCAATTCCCACCAGCTCCTTGGCCACTTTGCCAAGCCGATGATGCAGCCAGTTCTCTCGGTGAGCCGGTAAGTACCCTTCGACTCCTCCGGCTGCGCCCACATTCAAGACCGTCTTTCCCGCTGCCTCTCCCAGTATGCACGACACCACATCTGGTACAACTCGGACGGGACATGACAACATTGCCGTACCTAACTTTGATGGATCTGGCGTCATCAGAAGAGCTGGTGTTTCACCGCGAGACTAGTGTGTCTCTGTGGGTTGCACGATCCGATTAAATCCGTGTCAGCCAAAAATATCATTGAGGCTACACAGCGCAGGCCAAACCTCTTTCCTGTCATGGAGGTCAGAACGCCCTGAGTTCCTCTTCGAGCATGATGGGGAAGACCCCTTTTCTGACCTTGTAGAGCCCCTTCGCGATCTGGATGACATTGTGGGGGTGAATACCGCACTGATTGAATAGTCTGCGAATCTGCCGGTCCGTAAAATAGTATTGAAATTCGTGAGAGCCGAACCAGTCATAGGCGGTATGCATTGCAGTTTTGTAGCCACTCTCTCTTCCCGCCCACCGGACCATGAAAAGGGGGGCCAACAGAGGTGTGAGAGACCACAGCATACGCTTCGGCAATCGTGACAACACAAGCCGAAGCGGTTGAAGCATCTGCGTGGCCATGGTCCTCAAATAAAACGAGATAAACAGCTCGCCTCCTTCGGTTAGGTTATCGATCAGATTGCTCAACGTAACGAATGGGTCTCTCGTATGCTGAATGACTCCCGCTGCGTGGATCACATCAGCCTTAAACTTCACTATCGCTAAATCGGCTTGCAGAAACTTCACTCGCGGGTCTGTGATATACGTGCGTTGCTTGGCAACCGACATGGGAGACAACTCCACCGAAATAATTTCCCGTGCCCGGGTCAGCTCTGCCAACGCCCACGTCAGCCGCCCCATCCCTGATCCCACGTCGGCAACAATTTTGCCGTCATAGTGGTCATACCAGACCCCTCTCGACTCAAACAGCTTTCGATACAACGTGCTCTTGCTGTCCAACACCGTTTGCTGCGTCCACTGCCATTCAAACGATGCGCAACTGTCTTCGGTCTGCACATTGACTAGCGCAGGCCTCGTCGGCTTGTCACTCATGTGGGGTTATCAGTTGAGGCTGGCACGCCATACCTGTATCGCGAGAAGCTTTGCAACCAAACTGGAACTGACCCTGTCATTTGTTTCATGCGAGTGCCATAGTTCGCTGATCTTCGGTGTGACAAAGAGCCCCTCACAATCATCAGGCTGCGCAAATATCTCGTCAGCAAAACGCTTCCATGGCCCTTCCAGAACCATTCGCTCCTGAATTCCCATGCCAAATCCTCTCTTCGGCGCATACAAGAGTTCGGGCGGTACTATATCCGCCACCGCCGTTTTCAGTACCTGCTTGAGACGGCTGGCGTCCGTCACACTCGGCACTTTCTCATGAAAGTGCGTGGCTAAGGCAAACGAAACCATTCGTTGATCCAAGAACGGAGCGCGCATCTCAATAGAAGCCATCATCGCTGGCAGATCACTGGCAATCTGAACCGAATGCGTATTCTCGATCATGAGGGCAACAAAATTGGACTCATCGATATATGGACCGGGTGGAATCAATGAACCCCAATATTCCATTTCTTCAGCCGCCAAGTTGCTCAGGTCATGCCTCACATCCGGGGTAATGAGCTGATCCCACACCTCCGATTCGCTCACACGATAGAGGGCTGCCTTTCTGGCTCCAGCTTTTGCAGACAGCACCGCGATCAACTCATTGATTCGTCCTTTGGGTAGCAATCGCGCGAGTGGAGATAATGGCGCTAGCCACGGGAGACAGATGGACAGCAGTGTCGTCCGAAGATGACCGGTGTATCCATAGAAGAGCTCATCTGCTCCATGCCCGCACAGCACCACTTTCATTCCGTCGTCATGAATAGCCCGACAAAGCTCGTGGGTATGAATCAGCGGAAGAAGCATAATCGGTTCGCCATATGTCTCCAACATCCTCTGAAAGACGGTCAGCTGACGATCCGGCTCAAAATAGAATTCTTTATGGATGCAACCCAGCGTGCCGGCCATCAGTCGAGCCCGCTTGAGGTCTTCATCTCCCCTATCAAAGCCGAGTGCATAGGTCCTGATCGGCTCCTTCGTTCCCCGTTGCATCAGATGAACCACCGCCGAGCTGTCTACTCCTCCCGAAAGCAGTGCGCCAACCGGTACGTCTGCGACCATTCGCAATGCCACAGACTCTTCCAGCAATTCGCGCAGCCGTCTTGTCGTTGTCGGTCCACTATCTGGCCGGGGCGTCCAATACCGCCATATCCGATCCACCTTTCCATCCTTCAGAAGCATTGCATGACCTGGGCGTAAGCGCTTAAGCCCACAGTACGCCGTGTGTGGGTCCGGGATATGTCGCAGGTTATGCAACAACATGGAGGCTACGGCAGCACGGTGGATCGTTGTATCGCAGGCTGGCATGGCGAGCAGCGCCGGAATCTCTGAGGCAAACGCGACGCCGTGCTGAGTTTCCGCATACACAAATGGTTTCTTCCCCACCGGATCTCTGGCGCATAAGACTGTTCCAGTCCGATGATCGAGCAAGGCAAACGCGAACATCCCTCTTAATTCCTGTACGACATCCAGACCGAAGTATCGATACGCCTCGAGAAGCACTTCAGTATCACTCTGAGAGTAGAACTGCACACCATGAGCTTCCAATTTCTGCCTTATCTCACGCCAGTTATAAATCTCTCCGTTAAAGACCACCATCAGCATCCCGTCTTTGGTCTGCATCGGTTGTTGCCCGGCCGAAGAGAGATCCAGAATGGCCAGACGTGTATGACAGAGGCCGATCCTGCGTGCCGGGTCATACCACATTCCCTGGCTATCCGGTCCGCGATGGTGTTGCCGCTCTTGCATCACCTCCAACACCCCGGGAACATCAATGTGCCCATCCGCGCGGAGGAACACTCCCCCTATTCCACACATCTCCTCATCCCTCTTCGCAGGATATGTCAATGAGCCCAGAGAGGTTTCGACAACCGCTTATTCTCGTGATGCGCACGTGGATTTCGGATTAGGAAAGGAGGGACCGGACTTTTTCGACGACCACGACGTGTAGTTGCGATATTTTTTTATAGAACGGCATCATGGATGCCACAGCGATTCCCACCGCCACCGGATGGAACAGGTAAACTCCGATCACGAGGAGTGGCGTACATCGCGAGCAGACCGAAAACAACACCCTTCCATGATGAGACTCACCGGTTGACAGGCTCCTCGACGTAGGCCTCTGGTGAAGAAATGTGACTCCATACCGCGTGCCAATGCGCGCATACTTGGTCGTTCGCGGGCCGAAAGGATTGGCGGGACCGCTGGGTTATACCTCCCGTCACATCCAGCAGCACATCACGACTTAGTGCAATGCCATGAATGAGGATGCCTCGGGCCGCCATGATGGCTGACGGAATATCGTAAGCCCGCCTCACGAGCTGACGGCAATAGGTCACACGACCTCTCCCCGATTTCTTGATCGAGATCCCTTTCATTCGATATCCGAGCAGAATGTCTGGTAGCGCCGCGAAGCGGCTGGTCCGATAACTCCGCAGGAGCAACTCCTGATCCTGGCTCAGGATCAGTAAGTCTTTATAGCGGTGGCGAGAAAACCACGACCGCGTCCCCATCCACGTTGGATGAGCGAGAGGGAATCCCCACCAAGGACGACGACAGATCTCATCGTGCTCGCAGGCAGTAGGATAGACCCCGATGATTTGCCCATCTCCCTTGAACATAACAGCCCCGTGTCCAAGCAAATCGATGTCGGGATGAGCCTCAAGATATTGCACCTGGCGTTCCAAGCGCTCAGGAAATGCAACATCATCGGCATCCATCCTTGAGATAAATTTTCCACGGGCCTTATCCACACATTGATTCAGGCGTGCAGCCAGTCCGATCTGCTCACGTTCTCTGATCACCCGGATTCTGGGATCGCAAAACCGGTGCAGAATCTCTTGCGTGGCATCGGTGGAGCCATCGTCTACAATAATAAATTCCCAATCGGGGAATGTTTGCCAGAGAATAGAGCGGATTGCTGTATCCAGGGTACTCGCCCCATTACGCACCGACATCGCTATCGTAACTAAAGGATCCGTCACTGCTCAGCTTTCTCGATAGAACATACGCCCAGGCCAACCTGCAGCGGTATAGGTATGCGATCCTAAGAAGCGCCAGGATAGTTCAAATGCAATCCGGCGTGCAGCTCGTGGTGCTCGGCGTCTCCCCCAGAACAGCATCGTGCATACCACTAAAAAGGCTCTGAACATTTTCAAAGCAGGACCAAACGTATGACGACATGCAGCGGCTTCAAATTCCGGCCACTCGATGGATCGGCGGGACCGTTGAGCAACTCGTCGTGCCAATTCTCCGAGGAGATCAGCAAACCGTCGGTCGTACGTGTGTTCGTTGCGAACACGTTCAAATCCCCGTCGAGCGACGGCATCCCGACGCTCAGGGTTGGCTAGGAGTGACTTGATCGTCCGAACCAGTTCCTCACATCCTTCGAATGTAAGGATTTCTTCTCCCACCTGGAAATACTTGTCCAGTTGCGGAACTTGTTCGGTCAACAGAAGCCCGCCATATCCCGGCACTTCGAAAACCCGGGCTTTGATTTGCCGGCCCATGCTACTCCCTAACCCCTGCCGAGATGCAAGACTAAAATTCAAGCTAATTTGAGAGTCACGCACAATTTCGGGAATTCGCTTTGCCTCTATGGGTCCTGCCGGCCATCCGTGCCCGAAACACACCACATCAATTCCCTCCCGGCGGAGCCTGTCGACCATGTCACGACGGTGACCATACAGGGCTCCGATGAAGCTGACAGGATAACGGCAATCCCGCGCGGGAATGGGTGGAGCAAGTGCTTCCGCATTCGCCGCCCATTGAGAAAGATAGACGCTCCCGATTCCGTCGCGCTGGTATTGGGCAACCCTGTTGGAATAGGTCGTGGCATAGAGATCGAACTCGCAGCCGATCAGCCTTGAGAACATCTCATATTTCCACGAATCATCGGTCGACCAGTTGACCAGGAGCGGGCCGCTCTTTCGGATCAGCCGCATGGTTTCAATCCAGACCTCGTACTGCATCAAGACACAGAGAACCAGGTCGGGAGACGTTTCCTCAACCCGCTGTAAGAGCGCACGGTTCAGCTCAGCGAAATCGGCGTAGGGGGCGCGAGAAAACGATTCGAAGAAGCTCACTTGATGTCCAAGCCTTCGTAGAGCTGGAAGAAAATTCACAGCTTCATAGGCCTCACCCCGAGCAGGATCGCCATAGGCATGTTCGCCGAACACGCAAAGTATCTTCATGAAGATACCGTGGAAGAGTCACGACGGGCGGTCACGTGGTATCCCACGGTAAACCGCCGCTCGCGGTCGAACCGGTCCAGGAGCTTACAAAGAATTGGGACCCCAAGGCCGAGCAGCGGGAGAAGAAATATCCAGACCGGAAACCAGAGAAGGCGTAGTGCGAAAGGAAGGTCCATCTTGACCGGGTTCGTCGTCAGCACAAACCTTAGCGCTTCCTGTCCGAAAAAACGCAATGATCCCTCATTTGGCTCGATGCTAATATCCTTGAACCCAGCAGCCCCCAAGAACCGCTCATACCACCAGGGAGTGTACCCACCATAATAATGGTAGGGCTCCTGGTGAATACCGGATCCTAGCGGCGCGGTCAGGATAAGCTTCCCGCCGGGCTCGAGAATTCTAGCCAACTCCTTCACGACGCGGATTGGTTCGGGATGGTGCTCCAAGACTTCCGTGCAGAGCACAGCTCCAAAGCTCCCATCAGGTACCGGGATCGCAGCAAGATCGGACACATAGTCGATCTGTCCGTAACTCCCATGCCTCAGCTGGTCACCGCGCAGAGTCACAAAGTCCTGAGTATGGTATGCACAGTGCGTAAAGCGGTCCCGATAAGGACAGGAGCCGGCCCCGACATCGAGCACCTTCGTTCCGGCTGGAAGTCGCTTTGCTTGCGCCGCAATCCAATGATCCCGCCTGACAAGGTTGAATGAAAACAGCTCGCTCTGAGCCAAACGGCCACGTATCCAACTACTCACGGGCTTTTACGAACTCAAACATCCCGCACCCGTAGTCGAGCCCGCTTGCGGATTCGAGAGAAACCTGCTCATTGAACCGTCCGGCATCATCGACGAGAGAAAACGATTTCAAGCGCAAAGCGGGAACAAATGACTGGATGGCGCGAGGAGCAAAGACCCGATGCGCGTTGAAGTAGACCTTCTGGCGCCCAACAGGCACGGAAAGATAGAGCTGTCCGCCAGGCTTGAGCACGCGCTGGAGTTCGGAGGCCCCTTTCGTACTACCCTGGGGATCCAAAGGATCACCATAGCGTCCTAACCCCACATGCTCAAGGACATGCAGGCACGATAGGGAGGGAATACTTGCGTCAGCAAAAGGCAGTCGCGTGATGTCCCCTGCGATCGGGTGCAAATGTGAGAGCTGAACTCGCAACGGGCGATAGTCCACGAACACCGTCTTCGTTATCGCACTCAATACGTTGACCATCATGACACTGGAGCCCACATCGATGTGCCAAGGAGCAGAAACCTCGCGAATGCGGCGCGCGAGCCAAGCGGCCTGGTAGAAATAATGAGGATCAAAGGGTGTCTGTGCGAGCCGATCGGACAGGCACGGGTAAGTATCGCCCCAGGCAACGGATTCTCCGGACGCGAATGAACGATAACGTGAGAAATCAATCAGGAACCGTGGCAGGGATCCAATCGCGACGAGTTGGCGAGGATTGGCGAAGGGCAACACCCAACGACGCACAAGGAGCTTGAACGCGGTCGTCATCCCACGCCGGCTTCGATCGGCCAATATTGCCGACACGGCATTGTGGTGACGGGCCGACCGATAAGATCGTCTCGTCGCCACCGTCGCTGCGAAACGTAGATCCGCCAACGAATCGCCACCTCATGCCAGATGCGACACAGCAACTTCCGCATCGCAGCCTCTGGAGACCGAGCAATCTCTCGGCGTCGCACCTCTGCCTTTTCCATGCGATAGGCCTCGGAATTGACAATCGATTTTTGTCCAGGATGCTGACGAAACGAACTAAAAGTAATGGGGACATATCGGCATGTTCCGCGGAGCGCCATCCGAAGAAAAAGGTCATAGTCTGCGGCGTGACGAAGTGTTGGATCAATACCGCCCACCCGCTTGTAGAGATCGCGTGTCCAAAAACAGGCATCCTGCAGAGGAGTCCACCCGCCATAGAGCATGGCGGAAGACAAATTCTGAACGTATCCTCGGCTTAGGAAAATAATCCGACCTTCTTCATCTATATAAAAATCGTCTCCCCAGATCATGTCCGCTCCTGTTTCAGGGATCGCCTTTCGCGCTGCGTCAAGAGCTCCCGTCAACAGCAAGTCTCCCGCATTGATCCAACAAAGGATGTCACCCGTCGCTTGCGCGAACCCTTTGGCCAGAGCATCGGCATAACCGCGATCCGGCTCGCTGATCCAGCCGGTCAGATGTTTTTCAAAACCTCGTATGATATGCACGCTGTTATCTTTTGACGCACCATCAATGACAAAGTACTCATCCACAGGCCGAAGGTTGGACAACACGGACTCAATCGTCGGAGCGAGCCAGCGGCCCATATTCATGGTCGGGGTTACTATTGTGACGGTGCCAGAACCCGCACAACTCATACGGCCTGCTCCAATACAATATCTTCATACTCTCGGGCGAACACCCGAAGTCGATCGGGTAGAGCCTCCTGAGCAGCTTGAATCATTTGCTGATCCACGGCATCGTCATGACCGCTCTGAGCTTCCTCCATCAGCTTCGCGAGCCCCTCGGCATCATCTGGAGAGAAATATCGGCCGTGCCCTGGAGCTTGTTCACGATGCACGCCGATGTCTGAAAGCAGAACGAGCTTGCCCATCGATTTGGCTTCTTCCACTGTCGTACTCCACCCCTCGAAAAGAGATGGGTTAATCACTGCAATCGCCCCAGCCATGAGAGCCAGAAGATCTGAGTAAGGGACTGTCCCCACGGGAACGAATCGATTTTCCACCCCCGCTTCCCTCACTTGGCTCATCAACTCATTGAAATAGCCCGGTTGGCGATGATCCGTGACATTGCCGGATGCGATCACGCATGCAGAGATTCCTCGATCCTTCAAAATGCAAAGGGCATTTACCACCACCCTATGATTCTTGTGCTTCCAGAATTGGTTGGGCAGATAAAAGTACGGCCTGTCAACTCCTAGCCGTTGTACAACTTTCACGACATCTTCCTTGCGCGGAGCAGGCGCATTGGCTACAAACCGAAGTACTTTGGCCTTCTTCGCACAACACTTGTCCAACTCATTCAAATCACGCTGAGCCTCGAAGCTCGACAAGATCACGCATGAGCATGTCCTACAGACGAGGGAGCGCTTTCTCGCGCGCGCAAGAATCTCCGCCCTCGAAAAAAATTCCGGGAGATGGTGCTCCTGAAAATCGGGAATCCATCCGAGAATAGGAATTTTTCCCAGCCCACCAAGAAAGCCTTGGTGAGAAAGAACTTGAACGTTATGCCGACGAATAATTCTCTCAAGCCCAATATCCCTCCCCAGGAGCTTTGCAATGAACCGCCGTACGACCCAGGCGGGACTTTCCGCGTCCAGGAGAGACGACCGTATGAGAGGCAACGCAGGAAACTGGGCAAGCGGTCCGGCATCGCTCTGAGTACCGGCAAGGATTACAGGAGCAATGCGTGGCTGAGGGAGAGAGACCAGCGCGCCTAATAGATTTCGAAAGTAGCTAATACCCCCGAGCCAACCTGTAGCATTAAACGTCAGAATAAAACCGACGCGAATCACGATCCTCTTGCCTTGAACCAACCAGCATACGCGCTCACTCCCTCGCGCCAACCCACCTTAGGTAGCCATCCCCATTTACGGGCGACAGAAATATCGGCCCTGTAATGCTTGGGGTCGCCCGGTCGAACGACTCCTGAAAACGTCGGCGTTCCTTGAATGTCCAAGCTACGAAACAATTCTTCGAGTACGGCTCGAATCGATGGCGCTACTCCCGTACCTCCATTCGCAACCGGACGATCAGGAGAAGCATGTTCCACTGCTCTATAAATCAAGTCCGACGCATCGTGAATGTTCAACCAATCACGTGTTTCGTCCCCGGTTCCATCAAACAAGAAATCTCCGGCAGATACTTTAATGCAGGCATCCCAAAGAAGTTGTTTCTGTAGCTCATGTCCATACACTGAGAAAAGCCGGACAATCGCGGAGGATAGTTTATATTGCGTCCCGTACATTCGGCACAATGATTCTCCGATCAATTTGTGCACTCCATAAGGGGAGACTGGCGAGAGCGTTGCGTCCTCTCGGATCATCGCTTCTCCGGTGTATCCATATACTGCAGGACTGGAAAGATAGACTAGACGAGCCTGCGAAGCCCGGAGTCGCATATACTCGAGCGTCGCCGCTACCGTCCCCGCACTTCGATTGAAGTCTTGGAAAGGGTGCGTGAGAGAGTATCCCACCGACCCACTTCCGGCGCAATGAATGATCGCGTCCGGCGAGGGCCCCGAGTTTGAAAGAGCATCAAACGAAATATCCGCAGCATGCCATTCCCGCAAACCCCACAAGCCGGCTTCTTTTTGAGACCATGTTCCATGTCCTACCCCTACGACTGACCAATCGGCCTCGGCAAATCGGCGCGCCACGTGCCGACCGATGAACCCTGCGGCCCCAGTTACAAGTACCCGCTTGGCCGTCATCCAGGAACCTCCACGAGAGGAAGCTCCTTCAGAATGCGTTGCTCTTCGTCATTCGTCAGAAACACCAGGTGGCCGTTCTTCGCACGAGACTCTCGAAACTGGGATGCCACGAAGCCCTCAGTTGCCGTCAGGACTGGCAGGAATGAAGGCCGCAGGTCCTGTCGGACAAAGAAGGCATTGTTCCCTGCTGAATTAGCGCCGACAAAGTCGTACCCTTTCCGAACGCCAAGGGATACAAGTGCGGCCAGCGAGGCACCGTAGTAGACCATTGAGTAGTGTGCACGGACACGACTGAATTCCGCATCGTAGGGTATGGTGACTGCTCGATCTACGCCAAAACGAGCATTATACTCCACCACCACAATGCGCGGCCTGACCACTTCGATGGCTTCCCAAACCCAGTAATCGTTTCCATCAATATCGATGGACAGCAGTCCGATGTCACCCACGACTCCGTTATTTTTCAATAACTCATTGATGTTGTCCCGTTTCACAAAAGCACACTCGGCCTTGAGATTGTATCGCCAGAAAATCTCATCATGCCTGATCCTGTCAATGTTTCCCTGGTCACCATCGATTACCATACCAGCCCAGTTGTCACGAACTAGCAAGAACCGTGTATTGGATTCCTGGTAGTCCTGGACCCCGAATTCAACAAATATGCGGCGATCAATGGGAACTTCATGGATCAGACGTTGGATGATCCCGTCTTCTCCCCATTGTGAGAAAACCCGAAATTCTGACTGCGAAAGATTTGAGATCGGAGCGTCCGACAATTGTCGAGCTTCAACCCGCCCAAGAGCCTCCTGAATGCTGCGAACGCGAGCCGAGACATCGTCCAACTGGCGGAGTTTCTTCAAGAGAGAGAAAATCGATCGCATGCGAATTACGCGGGGCGGGATTCCTGGAGGCTACGGCTGAGATTCACCGATGACAACGGCGGGATTGCCCGCCACAATGGCATAGGCCGGCACGTCACGTGTGACCACCGTACAGGCTCCAATAATGGCACCTTTCCCTATCGTCGCTCCCTTGAGAACGCAGCTATTGAAGCCGATCCACACGTCATCCTCAATGTAAATCGGGCGCACGCTGATGTCCTCTACAAAGGACGGTACACCTGTTGTCACCATCTCGCGGAAATGCTGATGACGCTGCTTGGCTGAAACTGAATGGGAATCATTGTCATGGATATTCACGCCGTGAGCGATAAATACACGATCCCCGATGATGACCTCTGCAGCAGACCAGACCCGAGCAGACTCGCCGATATAGCAGTAGTCTCCAATCCTGATACGCCCGGCATGCGAAAAAACGAGCAATTGTCCGGCGATCCAAGTACAGCTTCCGATCGTGATCGCTTGTTGAACATTCTGCAAGTTAACGATATTGCCACCTGGAAGTATCCGTGTTTCAACTCCAATGCGGCTGTTTCGCCTCGCGGAAGTTTCCCGGCAACGAGCCGAAAGCTCAGAATAAAGTCGCGCAAGATAGTTCACCATGCCGGCAACACGTGCTTAGGTCCTTCAACGTTTCATGCAGACGAGCCACTTCCCAAGCGAGAAGTTATCCGACCAGCTTGAGTCAAGGGCATGTACAGTGGGATATGTGCGCCGGCACCTCTCCACCCACCAGCCGACGCCATTATTATGGTAACTTTGAAATGTCTTGATCCATCCCTCGTCACGTCCGCTCCGCGCAACGGGCACCATGTGAAAAGTGGCTCCCTTCACCACGCGAGAGCACTCCCCAAGAAATTTCGCGATACCATCCTCAGTGAAATGCTCAAGCGATCCGATTGAATAACCCCAATCGAAGGCCCCTTCGGTATACTTCATGCTAGTGGCATCTGTGACAGCAAGCCGCTCCCGTGGGATACCCCGTTCAATGGCCTTCGCGATCAGCATGTCCGAGATGTCGCAACCATACACTTCCAATTCCGAGAAATGGGAAAGCAGGCTCATGGTCTTACCTGTCCCGCACGCAATATCGAGGACCGTTCCTTTCCGATTCACCATAAGCAACTGAATCTCATTCCACGCGTTGCCTTCACCCCAATGCTCGAGCATTTCCGCCATCTTGGGATCCCAATACACATCTAGATCTTGACGCCCGGACCTGGGACTCGATGAAGACCGAAGTGTGATGCGGCTCTTCATGGATCGAAGACTGCGCAACAAGAAGGGCGGACATAGGTCCTTGATGACGTCCTTCATCCTACCAGCTTTCTAAGCAAGCGAGTCATGATTCCCGAGTTGGCAGCCCGAAGAGTCCTTCGCACCTGTTCCATCGCGGCAACATCTAGCTCAATTTCATCGGGCAGGTGAGGCTGTGAATACCGGGAATCAGGGGGACCGAGTTCGGACTGAAGCGAAGCCACTCCAATACCATGGGTACCGGAACCATCCACGCCGGCATTTTTCACCAATGACTGGCGCGGATAGAGTACAAGCCCTTTTGCCAAAAAGACACTTAAGAGCCACCGGATGCCCCAAGAATCGATTTCTCCGCGCATCTGCTGCTCGAGCATGTGGAAGTAATCATACGCACCACCGAGATTGAACTGCCGTTTCAGACTAGCATCATGTTGCAATCGCACGAACCCTGAGGCGTGGGCATCATAATGCTTCCAGGCCCGTTTCCAAGTTCCCCATCCCCAACAGCTAATCAAGGATAAGAACAAGGCATCGGATGACGGATCATACTTGCCCGGAAACATGTATCCTGAAACTTGCATGACTCGACTTTCGTCCTGATAGCGATCAAGGGCGGCATTGACAAACGAAAGGAAATACGGCGACAGAACGAGGTCATCCTCTATGACGATGACCTTCCCCTGTTCATCGCATATCCTTTCCACCCCATCTTGAATTGAAGCGGCAAGGCCCCAGTTACGCTCACGCTCGATCACCTGTACAGATTTAAACCGATCGACTCGGCAGACCACCGCCCGAACAGCAGTCACTTTGTCTTTATGCTCAGATGTGCGAGGGGCATCGGAAAAAATGACGAGATCACTCTGGCTTGCCAGCGTATTCTGGCTAAGAGATTCTAATATGCGAAGACTGTGCTCCGGGCGGTCGTAGACGAACAAAGCAACAGGAGCGAGATTCATGACTACTTGAAGGATCAGCCTATAGGAAGAAAAGGATGCGGTTAGCTGACTTTTTTGAAGAGCCCCACCCACCCATCCGACTCGCCGATAATTCCTCCCGAGGCCCGGAACAGAAGCGCGCTAAGGAATTCGAGTACCTGGCGTGGACGCGCCTTGATCGAGTGCAGGTAACGTCCGCGGGTATGTGGAGGTCGCAGAGGACTGCGACGAATCCAGATATCCTCCAGGGTGAGCTTATTGCGGGAGTAGTATTGAACTTGGGCCTGCTCCGTGCCAAACACCATTAAGATCCCGATGGGGTGATAAGGTTTTACATGATCGAAGTCATCGTAGAAGTACGGCGTTAGGAGTGGAGTTGCGATGATCAACTGCCCTCCAACCTTGAGTCGGTCGAGGTAACTATCTAAGAAAGGGACGAGATCATTTGGTGGAAAATGTTCAATCACATGGGACATGAGAACGGCGTCGTATGAATCGTGCGTCCGTGCAAACTCATCGGCTGTGAGACAATGCAGTCCGGCCTTCTGATTGGCCTTCACTAGCTCGGGATTGGTATCGACTCCGGTTACCTCGTAACCACGCGCGTTCAGGTCTCGCAAATAGCGCCCGTACCCGCACCCGACATCGAGAATTCTTCGCCTCGGAAGAGATTTGGGTGCTTCCCGTCCAGCAAATTCACAGACTTTCTTAAATTCACCATCAAATGTAACCACACCACGGTATATTGCCTTCAACAATGCTGAACTTCCTCGGAGTTACCTAAGTGACTCGTGCGCTCGCCACGCAAACGGGCCAGCGGTCTCGTCCTTCTGAGAGGACTGTAAACTCGAGAGGCTTTTCACTGTCGATGGAGAATTGTATGGTCGCAATCTCTTTCCCGATCTTCATGCTCTTTTCATAAAAGCCGATTGCACATGGAGCTGTGGTCAACGATCGGATTTCCAAAATGATGCCATTTACACCTTCCATATCCATCATTAACTGAAATCGACGGCCGGCCAAGATTCCTCCTTGTCGCCGCCCTTCTTCTACTTCCTTGTTCGAAAGGGCAAACCCTGAATAGAAATATGGAAGGTCATGAGACGAAACGCTGGTGAGCTTCTTTGGAGGGGCAAACTCAAGACGCCTTTTAATCACCCTGGCCGGAGCTCCGGCAACAACAGTATAGGGTGGGACATCCGAGCTAACGACAGAGTTGGCTCCTACGATCGCTCCCTTTCCAATTGTAGTACCAGGCAATATCACGGAATTGATGCCAAGCCAGCAGTCGTCTTCGATCCTAATCCCCTTGCTATATCGCATGACAAGTTCAGGCCGGCTCACCCAGATCAAATCCTGATCCTTCATAAACATTTCAGGATAAAGGTCAAAACAGTGTGTACCAGAAGAAATGAACACATTGAGAGAAAGCGAACAAAACCTCCCTATCGAAACATCTCCGTGGATCATGCATCTATCCTGAATCGACGTAACATCCCCGATATCGACAAGTGACCGCGGGACAATTTCACACTCGCGTCCAATATGAACGCTCTCGCCAACCCTGAAATTGCTATCTTTTCCAATCAGTATTCTCGCTCTTTCACTTATACTTGCCCCCGAACCATAGATAAATTGTCCCGCGACTTCCAACCTAGCGTCTTCGGAAAGGGAGAGACCCGGAAAGAGGAGTCTGTTTCTGAGCTTGCGGTAAACCCGCGTGTCAGCAACAAGGTGTTTAAACAACCGCCGTACCACCAAAGAACCTTATGATTCGACGAAGCTGACTAAACGTTGGTGAAGAGTGTGCGAGATAGGCAATCTCGACTGCTCACCGTAGAGCGCAGAGACGAGACGGCCAATCTGATTTTTCAACGCCCTGGTTTCTACTTCATCGGAAACGCGCTCATGCTGACTAGGCTCCAATATATCAAGCACGGAATCTCGTCCCTCGGTCACAATACGGTTAATGAGGGGTGCACTAATCATTCTCGTCGCCCGATGCTTGCAATCCCTTCGCTGCTGGAAATGCGGAGAGAGTTCGCGGCAAATACGACCAAACACCCTTTGCCAGATCGGTCGCGAAGCATGTTCCTTGTACGCATAGCTGTCTGAGATATCTAGCCGAGAGTATTGATCTTCCAGGGCAAGCCATCGGTATGTCCGGCGAATGCGCTCGTGAGACCAACCGTCCTTGAGTGCCTGCTCAATTTGCCCAAAGTAGCTCTCCATCGTTTCACCAAGGTAATTCAGATCAGGGGGATAAAACACCAGATTCGAGGAGTAGATGACGACCGGGATGCCGAGCAGGCTCAGTTCTTTCCCTGCACTTGACCATCCGTTCAGACACACATCAGTGATGTCGGCAAGATCATATAGCGAAATGCCATCCGCCGGCCAATTGACTGCTGTGTTTCTCGGGAGATCACGGAAAGTTTCTTCGAGTTGCCTGGCATGTTCGGACTTAACGATCTCCCTCTTGTTCGGAAACTCGCGGGGATGAACCCGTATGATTAAAAAGAGATCAGGCCGCAATCTAATGAAATTCAACATCGCTCGTAGCCAATCCACCTGAAGCGGAAACAGAAAATGTAAATCGGACGGAAACAATCCGGTCACCTGGGCTGCAAACAATTCGTCATAGCTACTGAGAGTGGCTACCAGCACCTTTTGATCTGGGCGAATGCCGAATCGATGCCTTAGGTCAATGCCTTCCACGCTTTTGGGGACCGAATACACAAAACTATGGCGCCCTTTGAGCAGCTCAAGAAAATGGTCGGTCACGTAGGCCATTGTGTTCGGTGGGCATGGAATCGTTTTGTACTGATCCCAGTAACTGAGAAGCCTTCGTTGCAATGAATGACCTCGAGAAAGCACTACCTTCTGTAGCCGGTCAGAGAGATTACTTCCAGCGTTCATGTAATAAAAGAGGATCCCTCGTTTCTGCGCAAGATGACACCAAACAAGATTCACGGAGTATCCGGATGAATAGAGAATAACTCGGTCCGGTCGTTCGCGATCTAATACTTTCCGGCAGCCGAAGAATGAGCGTAGCGTATTGACAAGTTCTATCTTGAATATAAGCCATTCCTCTGAGGAAAACGTGAGGCTCACACGCTTGTAAGTCAAGAGGAAGGTACTCAGCGCCGCGCGACCAACTTCGACGCCATCGATGGTCAGATCAAGAAGGTCTTCAGGGGTGACGCTATCACCGATCCGCTCGACCTCTCTCAAATCCTCTGAGGTAAGAACCGATGCAAGGTCATACCCGGAAAGAGCAAACTCGTGTCGGATAATGTTTTTGTACTCATGGCAGAGGCCGCACACGGCTTTCCGATCCTCTTCAGATGCGTCGATAGGAATTCGATGGGCGCTCATACATACACAGAAGCGACTAAATAGCTCGCCACATGTGATGTATACGATCTCATGCCCTCCTTGTTTGAGAACGTCAGCGACTAGCGCTTCCGGGAAAGCATGAACCCAAATGGCTGAGTGTGGCGCGAAGAATAGAATTTTCATGATTACATTTCAGAGTGTAAAGCGATTCAGACCTTAGCCATTGCTCGAAATTGCTCACTGCGTACGATCAGTTCGTCGTAGGAGCCTTGATCGATGAGACGACCTCTATCGAGCATATAGATGATGTCGCAGTCCTGAACCGTGGCAAACCGATGAGCGATGAGGATAATCGTTTTCCGATGTGCAAGCGCATGAATGGCATCGATGATGGCATCCTCCGTAATGCCGTCGAGGGCACTCGTCGCCTCATCCATGACCAAGACAGACGGATCATGATACAGGGCCCGAGCGATCCCGATGCGCTGCCGCTGTCCACCGCTCAATCGTACCCCTCGTTCACCCACAGGAGTATCGTATCCTTGAGGCAACTGGCTGACGATAAAGTCATGTATGTTGGCGATCCTTCCCACCTCTTCTACCCGTGCTCGGTTAATTGCCGATTGCGGCACTCCGAACGCGATGTTGCGAGCAACCGTATCGTCGCTCAGGAAAATCTGCTGCGGCACATACCCGAGATTCCTGCGCCACGCGCGGACATTCCCAGCAGTGATGGGGCTGCCATCGACGAGCAACTTGCCATCTACCGGCTCCAGGAGTCCCAAAATAATGTCGACAAGGGTCGTCTTCCCCGAGCCTGTTTCACCGACCAAACCCACCGTCGTATTCTTCTTGATGGCAAAGCTGATCGCTTGCAGTACAGGACTCTCACGCCCCTCGTACCGATAGATGACTCGCTCAAGCGCAATTTCCCGGTCGAACGCAAGCGCCCGGGGAGCAATTTTTCCGACCGGGGTCTCGTCCTGTTCCTTGGAGTGTCGCAACTCCTTAAGTTCTCGCGTAACAACATCCAGGGAGGGCAGATTGAAACGGATATGCGTCAAGCTTGAGAACACCTGCTGAAATGCGGGCAACAATCGGTAGGACGCAAAGGCATACAGTGTTAAAAGTGGCACCATGCGCGACACGTCGCGTTCGACCGCCAGCAGGAAGAGCACCAACATAAGGACTGCACCGAAGGCAATCGCTTCCAATGCATAGCGCGGCGCCATCGCGATTAACTCCGTGGCGCTCTGATTGACGGCATATTCTCGAGAGGCCTGCCTTATGCGATCAAAGTATTCCATCTCGCGAGCCAACAGCCGCAGATCCTTGATTCCCGCGAACACCTCGGTCGTCAGCCGATACCGCTCACGGTTCGCGTCCTGGCTACGTGCTCCAAGCCGGGTAACCCTCTTACGCACGAAGGCAAAGAGGACCACATAAGCGCCGCCCAGAACCGCTGCGAAGCCTAATGCCAAACCGGGCTGCATGAGCACCACAAACGTCAGCACACACATTGCCACAACGCATTTGGCCACTACCTGCATGCCGGGGAACAGGATCCCCTGGACAACTCCGGTAACCTCCCCCATGACATTGAGCATGAGAGAAGAACTATTGCGCATCAAGAAGAACTCATACGGCCTGGAGAGATATCCCCGCAACATTCGCTCGGAGAGGGCATGCCCTGTGAGATAGCAAAATCGTAGGATCGCCCTGGATACGAATAAGGTGAACAGATTCGTTAAGGTGATCGTCACGAGCGCAATAAGGCCCAGAAAGAAAAGAAATCGGTTGGGACTTACAAATCCCCACCGGTCATAGATTGTGTGGAGCACCGGGGCGGTCTGGATCACATCCGGTTTCGCCAGCACAGCCATGAACGGGAGAACCGAGGAAATCCCGATTACGTCAATCAGGCCCATCAGGGTGATCGCACCAAGCAGAACGTACAATTGGCGCCGCTCTCCAATCTCAAGCAGGTCAATTATCTGTTTCGTGTACGACCAGGGCTTCATGACCTCAGCTCATCCGCGATTGTTGACCAGAGCGGACCATCTACCTCTACAGCCAACGCTCATAAACGCGTGAATGAGTCCGAATGAAGTGCTCAATGTCCTGCCCGTGAAACGTCCCAAAACGACTAACCTTGTGAGGAGTGCCGCCGAACAAGCTGTTCGAGAACTCAAATTCAAGGATCAACCGATGACCTCTTAAGATCGGCCGTCCTTTGTGAAGCCCACGCGTGTCTTCGGCAATGATGGTGCCCCGCGGGCCGGTGAATTCGATCAGGCGGTCGTGCGAAAATGCAGCCTGTATTTCTTGATCGCTAATACGCACATAACCGCGCTTGAGAAAATCCTGTGGAATTCCGCCCGTTCTATGGGTGCCTTCCACAAAGCAGTGAGGGCCGTTTTGTGGCTCGACATCGGTCAAGTAGATGAAGAACTTGAGCCACCTGATCCGATCCATATCGAAGTGATAGAGCTGCGCCGCGCTGGCATCGGCATTCGCTCTGTACGCAGTACTCCACCAAAGATTGACCTCATCGAGCACCGGCTTTGAACCGATGTAACCCTGCGCAACCGACAAGATCGAGCGATCGGTCATGAGAATCTGAATATCGTTCTGATTGATGAGGACCTCGGGGTCGAACTCATAGATAATTCCTTGGGGAGCCACTGGGTTATACACCGCCTTGCGAGTGCCATACTGCCGGGCGGACTCCTGATCCATCTGCCGGATAATCGCTTCTTGTTTCAGGGCAAACGCTTCGAGTCGATCACAGATCGTGGCTGGAAGCTTTTCGCTGAACACATGGAAGCCATGCTCCTTGATGTCCTCCACGACGTTTGTCACGTCACGCCGAGTCAACTTTCCCAAGATACCTTCAGCGGACCCTAGGTCATACGTTGGATACCTCAACGCCATTGCTCTGGCCATTAGGTCGTTCGACCGTCCCCCCGTCAAACAGAACAACTGAACGAGACTTTGATACGCATAGTTGGGAGTCGTCCGGTTTTTGGAAAACTGCCATGCTCCGGCCGCCATTCTCAGCGATGCCTTGGCACCTTGAATCATTTTTGAGGCCATCGAAAGAGCCATTACCTTCCTCCTTCCCGGCCTGTGGTGGAAACTTTTACCGCTGCAGCTCTCGTCGTTTGCAACTCATCCACGTGCTGCAACCACAGCTCCATATTGACCAACTGCCAGAGGAACATCATGTGGTTCTCGCGGGCCGCGCCGGACTCCACAATCTCGACATGCTCGTCCAAGAGCCGCTGGACCTCCGCGAAATCGTACAAACCCCTCTCGATGAAGCGCCGCGAATGCATCAGATCCTGAAGCTCCGTCAACGCCGTTTTTGAAAACCACAGATGGGCCGGCGCGTTCCAGCCCGTCTTCTTAATTCTCGTACGCGTTTCCTCCGGAAGGATCCCTTTCATGGCCTCACGCAACAGGCGCTTCGTGATGCCGTCCCTGATTTTCATATGGCTGGGAACACGGAACATAAACTCCACCAGCCGGTGATCGAAGAATGGATCGGCATGGTCGAGATCGAACGCCGCACAGTCCCGATCCTCGGCCCTCAAACAGCAGGGAGCTGTTTCACGAAAGATGTCCTGATAGGTCCGGTTCTTGAGCCACGACGTGAACGGATGGTCGAGCACCGGCTGAAATGTGCGGAGATCGTAATAGTCCTTCGACACTGCCGGGTAATACCTGGTCAGACGGCGCCCGTCAGGGATCACAACGCCGGACTGCGTCTCATTGGTCATACGTCGAATCGCTTCTTCCGCCGCCACCCGATTCTTGCGGTAGATCGGATGGTCGTGGTGCCGCGCCCACTGTTCGATCTCATGTGTCAGCTCGTCGTGACGGCCGGCTCGGGCGAGATCGGCAAAGTGAAAGATAAAGTATTCGTACTCACCCGCGTTCAGTTCATCGCCGCCCAGGCCTCCAAAGAGCGCGTTGAATCCCGCTTCACGAACAGCTTGACACAGCAGAAAGTGAGACAGCCAGGTAGCAGTCGCAACCGGCTCGTCATGAGCGGCCACCATCCTGCGCACTGTGGCGAACAGATCGAATCCCTCGATCGGGATCGGATGCCAGACGTCGACTTTGTAGTCGAGAAAGGATCGAATGTCTCCGCTTTCATCATAGGTCTTATCGCTATGGACGGATGAAAAGGCGTGGAGCTTTCGCCCTGTAACCTCGACTGCACAAGACAGGACGGACGAGCTGTCCATACCTCCGGAGAGTGTGAAGGCCGGGTTGTCGAAGCAGGCAAGCCTCCGCTGAACCGCGTCCATCAGGAGGTCCCGGTACCAAACGGCGAGTTCTGGCTCGCTCTCTGAAAACTCCGGCTGTTCGGTCAGCCGCCAATACCGGCTAGCGCGGCCCGTCCCGTTGGTGAAACAGACTATCGTGGCCGCCGGCACCTGGCGTATACCGGCATAGGGAGACTCGTCGGGGACATTGTCGATGTACCGGTAATGGGAGCCGGCAAAGACCGCCGCAAACCGGCGGTTCGGCTCGGCCGGCACATCCGGAATCGACAAAAGCGCTCCGGGACGCGAGGCAAAGGCAATCCCGAGCGGAGTCTCCGCATAGTACAGCGGCCGATGGCCCACGCGATCGCGCACCAGCCACAGCTGTCCCGATCCGGCATCGTACAACGCCACGGCGACGTCGCCGGCCAGTTTCTCCATAGTCTTCTCGAAGCCGAAAGCGCGATAGAGGCAGATCAGCCATTCGGCCGTCGACGCTCCTGGCCCGACACCCGACTCGCCGATCTCCTGCCGATTGAACACGTGGCCATCCACTACCGCTATTACGTCGCCAACCTTCGCCAGATTCGGGCACTTCGAACCACACCAGGACATCGACGCTAAACCAGTCGCTTCGGATACAGATCGCCAGGCGGGATGCACTGACACCTCAGCCATACGGCGGCATCGCTGCCGAGCCTGGTCGAGATCAACGGAGGACAAAAAACCTGTGATTCGAGACATGGTGTCAGAGATGGCGGTCCGCGACGAGGAAGGTCCAATAATGGGGATAGCCGATCACATCTTCCGGTTTGCCGCCCGTCCGCTCATCGACAACCTCCCGCACGTCGAACCCGTATCCCCGGATGAAGTCGCACACCTCTCCGACGTCGTAGTGATTGACGTGCACTTTCAGCGTCACGCCGGGATCGAGAAACCTGTCCTCGACGTAGCGATACTCCGCCTCAGTCTTGAGAGACTCGCGCAGGATGAGGCTTCGTTTCGTCATTTTGAGCAGTCGTTCGAGCGGGCGATGGTAGTTGTCGATGTTGCTCAACACGTTGAGGCACACTGTGTGGTCCACACGCCCATCCAGATCCTCGATGCGCCACGGCAACAGCCGCTCGGCCGGCAGGCCGTAGGCGGGCAACTCGGCTTGCCCGATGTGAATCAGGGTGGACGCTGCGTCCACGCCCCAATACTCGGCTGGAAGTTTCCGGGACGACAAGGAATGGTAGAAGTAACCACTCCCGCATCCAGCATCGAGCAGGCTTTCGCCCGGTCTGATGCGGGAAACAAGCAACTCGGCGGCTTGCTTGTGAGACGTCATTTCTTCGGCTTCACGACGGCATCGCCGTCGGTAGAGATCCCGAACAGTGGCGCTGTGCTCCCAGATACAATAGGCCTCCCAGCCGTCCTTCCGTATCATGCTCGAACGCCCGTGACCACGAAGGCCGACGCCATGAAGTAGCCCCGCCAATCCTCCGGATTCTCCATCGCCAGACTTCGTCGGCGGAACAGATCAGGGACCGTCTGCTCGCAGAGAGGCGGGAGGCAATGGTAGTGGTAAAAAAGGACCCGGACATCCCTAAACCCGACGGCGGCAAACTGCTCTCGAAATACCAGCGGATTGTGCGTCCGGGATAACACTTCGTCATAGCCGGGTTCGCCAGCCTTACCTCCGCGCACCGGTGGAAGATCGAGCCGGAACCGTTGCCCGAGTTCGTCGAGCACCTGGCGATGGCCGGCCTCGTCCTCGCCTTGGAACAACTCCTCGTCGCGTACCAGTTCGTCCAGGAAAAACCGGTACGAATACCGGTTGAGCGTGAAGAGAGCGAAGAGTTGATTGCGCGCCTCGATCACGACCAACCCACCCGGCCGCACGGCAGAGTGAAGATTGGTCAGAGCGGCTGCTTCCAACTCGGCCGGCACGTGAGGGAACACGCCGACGCAGATAGCGGCGTCGAATCCGGCCCGCCCGTCGGCAGGCACACGGAAGGCGGCCGTGTCCGCCACGCTCCCCTCCCAGATGTGCCCCTCGGGTACGCCAAACGGAGCCATCACTCGGCGCGCTTCCTTGACCATCTCCGGAGTGAGATCGAACCCGAACAGCTCGAACCCCGATCCTGCCAACCCTCTCAACATCGATGCGGGGCCACAGCCAGCATCGAGGACGGTCTTGACACTGGCGTCGAGGAGCAACTTTCTGATCAAGTCTTGGTGAACCGGAGGATACGCAGCCTTTTCGGTATAGTAATCCCGATGGTAGTTGTCGGCCCAGGTCGAATAGCAGTGCTTGACCGCGGCTTCGACAGAGAGCCGATTCGGATTATTCGCCATGCGCCTCTTTCTCCAGCCTGCGCGCAACGATCCAGAGGTGCGAGGACAGCCCGTTCGCCGCCAGGAACTGCTGAAATGGCCACCCCAGGCGGTCCCATTCCTCCAACAAAACCCGTCTTAGAAACGGATCGCGCGACAGGTCGCACTCACCTTTCAAGGCGGCCTCTCGAACGAACTCGGCATCCAGGCGACCGGGTGTCGACGCCTCCAGTACCTCGAAACCGCTGCGCCGGAGCAATCCCGACAATGATTCGGGGTTGAACAGATTGACATGCTCCGCATCGACTGCCAAGGCATGGGCCCCGAGCAACGCGATATCGAATCCCAGTCCGTTGGGACAGGACACCACTAGGAGGCCACCCGGGGGAAGCAGTTTGGCACACCGAGCGATGAACCGCCTCGGTTCAAAGAGGTGTTCAATCACCTCGAATGCCACCAGGACATCGATACCTTCCACTTCGTCGGTCACTTCTTCGATTCGGCGCTCGATGACTGCTACGCCACGCTCGCGACATGCCGCCGCCAGTTCGGGGGTCGGCTCCACTGCCAGCACTCGCTGGAACCGTCCGGACTCCGTTACCACCGCCGCAAAGGTTCCGAATCCGGGCCCCACTTCCACCAAGGTGCCCCGCGGTATGTCGAACCGGTCGCAATAGCCGACGACCCGTTCGAGCCAAGGCTTATGGATCTTTTCCCGCCGTGACGCCTCGGAAGCCGGAAAAATATGTTTGGCCCAATAGGCGTAGTTTTCAGAATGAGCATAGTAGTCCGCCATGAGCGCTTCGGAGGGTCGCGGACTCATATAGATGGTCCGGCACTTCGGACAAGCCTGAAACTGAAACCCGAATTTTGCGAACGCCGGGACGTCTCTACCCTCGCCACAGGCAGGGCAGGGCACCGTCACGAATTCTGCCGATCGCGCATGCAGCCGGGCGATGTCGCGCTGAAAGGCCGCTTCCTGTCCCGCCAACAGCTCGTCGGGACAGAGCTCTTTCTCGCTCAGACGTTCACTGATCGCTGCGGCCCGGTTCGCGTCGACGGTCATCGTTGTTTCACCATCGCGTCCGACTGCTTGTATGAGGTGCAGGCTTCCGGCTCGTCTTTGGTCCAGCGGGCCTGTTCCATACGCCACACGCGAGGATCCCGGAACGTATCGGCGATCGAATCGAACTCTTCCTCCGTCATGCCGACATAGTCCAACCATCGATTCAGATCGCTCGACTTCACAGGATCCATTCGCCTCACCAACGCCAATCCTTCTGCACGGGTCATCAAACCCGCACGGATGTCCTTGCAGACGTGATCGGTACACCGGCCATAGCCGAACTTGATGTATTTCAGGTAGTCGTGCACACCGTTCTCATGCATATCGTCCAGATTGGACATGCGGCGGTAGGTCCGCTCGAACGCGATGTCGCTGACCTCGAACCCGTACTTATCCACGACCATCTTGCCGTGCTCGTTGGCCTCCCAATAAACGTAATTGCCGAGATAGATGCCCCGGATGTCCAAATCGAACAACTCCCGATCACTGGGATACTTCCACCAGATCATGTCCTGGCTCGTCAGACCTTCTTTGCCAACGAAATAATTCCACTCATACCCCCGAGCGAAGTGCTCGAGCCGATCGCGGTAACTCATTTCAGGAAAATCGTCCATCGAGAACTGGCCGCACAGATCCAAATAGCCGTGCTCCCCCCAAATCACAAGCGGAATCCGGTGCTCCGCCGCCACCCGGACCGGCGCCGTCGTGATCCCGACGTGCGCGTGCCAGTTCATGTCGCCCATGACAATAAACGCGAGACGGTTGAGCTTTTTCAACACTTCCACGGAAGGGCGGCAGACGACGTGATCGCAACCGAAGACCTCCCGCATCCGGATCATGTTCCGCCAGCCGGGTGGCGTCCAGTTGTTGCCGTCATACGTCACGAGAAGCGGATTCAGCCCGAATTCGTGTTTGATCACGTGGGTCTGGAACCAGCTGTCCTTGCCGCCGCTGACTGCAATGACACAATCGTGGCGGCTACCGTCTCGGCATCGATACCGTTCCAGAATCTCGCGCAAGAGCTCCCTGCGTCGCTTCCATTCTGACGGAGTGATCGCCGTCTTGACCTCTGCCATACGGCATCCCATGCACACGCCGGCCTCGTCGAACTCCGTGGGTGCCGCGCTGATAGATGGATAGAGGCATCGCGTGCACCAACGAATCCGCTGCTTCACGGCCCTCGGCTGCCCAGCGACATAGTCATGTTCGCGCGCCCGTCTGAGACGGTCTTCGATGCGCCGGTTTTCGAACGCGTCGTCGTACTCGGGTTCCCGACGCTGCCAACGGCTGTCCAGTTTAACCGGCCTCATCGGCACACCCGCCTCGATGCATGCCTCCTTCGCAAGCGGATAAGAGGATTCGAAAAAGTGAAAAATGTTCGCGGCGGCGACGGCGGCGGCGCCACCCTGCAAAATGCCGGGAGCGAAGTCCGCGTACTTTCCGACCCCACCGCACGCGATGACCGGAATGCGGACGGCGGCGGCGACGCGACGAACAAGCTCGAGATCGAACCCTTTTGCGGAACCGTCGCGATCGACTGAGTTGAGGAATATTTCTCCCGCTCCAAGGTCCTGCACTTGGCGGGCCCATTCCTGAGGCTTCAGACCGGTCGCCCGCTGTCCGTCCTCCGCCATGACTTCATAGCACCCGGCCAGCCGATGGACGGCGTCGATTGAGACCACGATACATTGCGCCCCGAAACGGGCCGAGGCTTCGCGGACGAAGGCCGGTTTATCGAGCGCCGCCGTGTTGATCACCACTTTGTCGGCACCTGCTTCGAGCCGGGAGCGGATGTCCTCCAGCGTGCGCACGCGCCCGCCGAAGGTCAACGGCATGAAGCACACCTTGGCGACTTCGCGCAGCACGTCCAGCGCCGATGTCCCCTGGTAGCGCTGCTGAAGGTCGTCGCGCCGGAGATCATGGAAGTCGTTCTTGCTGATATCGAGCAGGATCAGCTCGTCGACGTTCCAATTGGACAACCGTTGCACCGTGCTCATCGGATTCCCGATGACCTGATGCACCTTGAACAATTGACTTCTCACGATCACTCCGTGCTTCAGCAGGAGCACGGGAATGAGTCTCGGTCGCGTCATGCGGAACGTCTCACCGGCTGTGAACGGGAGCGGCGGCGTGGCGGACAAACCGGGCCAGAAAATCAAGGCCGTCGTCCTGGCTTTTCTCCGGATGGAACTGAACGCCGAAGATATTCTCCTGCTCCACTGCCACTACAATTTCCTGACCGCTGTAGTCGATGGCGGCGGCGATCACTCTCCGGTCCTTCGGAACGAGGTGGTAACTGTGCACGTGATAGAAACAACCGCCGGGCTGGTCGCCGAACAAGACGCCGGAACGGATGCTCCGGACGTCGCACCAGCCGATATTGGGGACACGGAACCGGGGGTCGGTCGGAGCGAGGGTGACCACCCGCCCTTCGAGTAACCCCAACCCTTCGTGACGCCCGTGCTCGTCGCTTTCGAATGCCAACAGCTGCATACCGAGGCAAATTCCAAATAGGGGCATGCCTTCCTGCGCCGCGCGCCGGATCGGTTCGACGAGGCCTTGCTCCCGCAAGCTGGCCATGCCGTCCCCGAAGGAACCGACGCCCGGAATGATCAGCGCGGAGGCGCGGGGAACGGAGGCGGCCGTGGCTTCTACGGTGTCAGGGCAGCCGACCCGCGCAAGCGCGTGCCGAATGGATCCAACGTTGCTGATTCTCAGATCGACCAGGGCGATCATCGTCTCGTCCCGTCCATTGGATGCGGCATGGCGCGAGACATCGGCACGAACTCGGTCCGGACCAACCCCTTTTCCTCGAAACGACGCACATAGGCCAGGACTCGTTCGAACGGCAGATCGTGCTTCTCCGCGATGTCGAGCACGGTCATCGATCCATCGAAATAGCGGAGGATGCAATCCAACAGATACCCCCACTTCTCGGAATCGTCGGGGAGATTTTTCGCGATCGCGGGATCCTTTCGTTCCATGTACAGGTCGTACGCGGGATTCGAGAGACAGATGAGCCCGTCGAACGTGCGATGCATCCTGGCATTCCCTTCCAGCACTTCTACCACTCTTTTCAACACGTCGAGCAGCTCCTCCAGCTGAAGCGGATTCATTAGCTCCGGTGAGTCCATGCTGGTGTGATACTCGAGATAAGGCTGCATCAGCGCTTCGGATCTCGTGACCTCGACGAAGGGAACTTCATAGCCAGGCGCCTCCCATACCGTTTCGTCATTTCCGGCGCCCTGCCGCCAGGGCACCAGCGCGTACGCTTTGGCGTGATGGCGGACCACATTGGCGAAGGCCCGGTCGAGGATATGCCCGCCTGCGAAGGTCGAGGTGACCTTGATCGGCCCCATCGTGCCAGGCATCTCTTCGAAGACGCCACAGACGATCCTCTGCAACTCGGACCTCGGCATGTCCCGCAGGTAGAAAATCGTTCCCACGTGCTCCGGCCCGATAACCAATCGATAGGTGTAGTAGGTGTCCTGGCCGGCAAGCCATTGAAATAGTCGGATCAACAACGCCGTCCCCGCAAACCCGTCGTTCGCCATGTGCGGGTGACAGGAATTCGAGTGGAATACGATGACTTTGTCGCTCCGCCCTTTTTTGTTGTGTTCAGCAACCAGCATCTCCCCTTGGCTATATTCAGTCTGAAGATCGACTTCATAACGACCGGGTCCGAATTCTCGATGTATGTAGTAGGGAACCGACAGGGCCCAATCTGCCGCCCAAGGGCGGTACTGCCACATGCAGTGGAAAACGTAGGCGCCGGGCAGGTCCGGACGCGTGACCAATCGCGGCTTCAACTCTTCCCACGACAGGACTCCCTTGAAATTTTTGGAATAACGGGCCACGCCGAGTGTATGGACAGTTCCATCGAAGAGCACCTTGCCGTCCCGCCGGATTTCCGCCTTCATCACACGCCAATTCTTCGGAACAACCCAACCGTTGTAGGTATCGTCGGACTTGTAGCGGTGCAGCTTCAGTTGCAGCTCCTTCCCGATGCGGGCAAACAGTTTTTCATTGTCGTCGGCGACAACACCGGTGGCAAACGCGCACAGATCCCTTGTCAAGTCAAGCATCGCCGAACCGCAGATTTGAGGCGTGATCATCACCGTTTACTCTATTGTGATCATGTTCGTCAGCCTGCACTCAAGCCACCCATGAATAGTAGAGATGCCCGCATGAAACGTGATCTCGCAGGATTACACTTCTGGCTAAAACACTTCCCAGAACAGCGTCGAGTCGCAAGCCCAGTCGTCCCTGCTTCTCTGGGTGGCCTTCTAAATCCAAGCGCGTAAACATCCACTGGCCAGGCACATTCATCGGATGCTCCCGCTTGAGCAATACTTTGAACATGGGAATGAGTGTGGCGATAAGGGTGAACGGAGAAGGCCCTTCAAACCACAACTCGTTTTTCCCACCTGTCGCCCTACTTATTATCACCGACTCATCGTAGGCCTGTCTCTCAATCGGAGGGAGAAGTTCCAACGGCTGTGCGACAAGAATTTGTGGCCCCTTCGCCGAACGAAATACAAGAGACGCTGCCCACTCGTCCTTCTGCTGGACCAAATCAGTCACAAGACTGATTCTCACCCGATTACTTTCTATCCTGCGGGCGATCTTGAATGTTATCGGGCCATCCGACGACAGATGACTGCGCATCGATTCGAAGAGAGTGGTCCCATGCAGGTAGGTTCGATTCCCCAGAAAGGGGAGCGTGAGTTCGGCGACGACGTCAACCGGGTGGGAGTGGTTCATCGTGCCTTCCGGCTGCAGACTTGTCGTAATATACCCGCATATCTCCGGTGACTCCGTCCATGGGGATTTCCCCAGGGCGGAACTTGGGCGGCTCCTGGAGCATCACCCATCTGTTCTCATCGAACATTTGCATCATACGAGCAACGATAGCGTGAGTCCTGGCACACCAGCTCGATACATAGCCGGTTCTTACCTCTTTAGCTTCCCCCAAATCCACCATGCGTTTCTTGACCCGCACCGGTGTATTGACGATTCCATAGTCTAAGTACCGCACCGACATAGTGAAGGGGCCTTCGACGAGTCGACCATTCGAATAAACTTCATAGGGGAACAGTTTCGTATACTGGTAGGGAACACCATAGAGCTTTTCCACATAATGGAAAAAGGTGGTGCCTCCGCCCATGGAATCCATCCCTAGCGTAAGAATCCACGCATTTAATTGATGAAGGCGCCCCCATGGAGATGCATATCCGAACCCATCGAAATGATGCCCCCCGCAGAGTTCAGTCGCCCGACGACCTACAGCCGTCACCGACACGATCGGATGCATCGAGCGAACAGCCCCTGGTCGAGTTCGAATATATTCGCTGAACGCTCCTAAACGAGAGGGGGATTCTTCCCTAACGAAAGGCGTTCCGTAACGGCCGTAGTCTTCGAAGGCCGTACAGGTCGTTAACGTTCCTTCAGTCCCAAGCAATTCTTGAAACGCCTCAAGATAAAAACAGAGAGGCGCCTCCCGACCCGGTCCGCAATTGACGGGCCCTATACGTAATAGATCGCTCTGCACATGAACGACGTCGCCGCGCGCTATTCCAGCCGCTCGCAGGGCTTGGATCAACTCCCCCTTCTCCAACTTTTTCATATTTGCGCCTGTTTGAAGCCGAACAGCACCGAGCCCTTTATCCGATAGAGTCCGTTAGAAACTCGACCAGTTTTCTGACCCTGAAAAATCCAAGTTTTACCAGATCGCTCTCGGGAAATTTCTTATCTGTCACACCGGAAAGCTCGAGAAGAAACATCATGCCGTCTAACGAATCGACAATCTTCTCTTCCACAAGATCAGTTTCTATCGTCACAGAAATATCCGCTCGATCCAAAGTTTTTCTCAACGCGGCATGAATAGCTTCGAGAGCTTGCTGTTGATTCATGAGTCTCCTTCAATATTGGATGACGTTGGTCGCCCAGGACAGTCCGACGCCGAACCCACACACCAATATCCGTTTTCCGGCCAAACCTTCCTTGGTTTGCAACTGTGCCAGAAGAAGAGGAATGGAAGAAGACACCGTGTTGCCAACATCCCTAATGTTGCAGGGAACCTTTTCCGGAGCAAGCCCTAGTTTCTTTCGCAACTGCTGGAGTAAATACTGGCTCGCCTGATGAAACACAAAAGAGTCTATGTCCGATAGCTCGAGGCCGTTCTTTTTCAGGCAGCGTGACACTGTCCGCGGCACCTCCTGCATCATGAACTCAAGAATTCCGCGCCCATTCATGTGGAGCCGATATCCTTCTGCGGAACCCGCCTCCTTCGCTTCACCATCGATCGACATAACGGGATACGCGCTCCCACCCAGTTTGACCATCAAATTTTCTGCACCGGCTCCATTGGTACCAAAATCCGGTTTCCCCAAATCACCTCCGGCTTCAGCTGAGAGCCAACTTGCGGTCGCCGCATCGCCGAATAGAGCCACGGTATCCCGATCCATTCTTCCGATGATCCGAGAATAGGGATCGCAGGTCACGAGAAGCGCGTCCGTCAAAGATTCTGCCAGCATGAGGCTCTTCACAACTGATAGGCCGTATACAAAGCCGGAACAGCCCAAGTTTAAATCGAAGCAGGCGACAGTCTTCCCTAAGCCAAGCGCATGGTGAAGAAGCGCAGAGGAATGCGGGATCTTATAATCGGGATTCTGAGTGACCACGACCAAAAGGCCGATTCTGGCAAGATCCAGCTCATGACACTCGGACAACAGATTTCGGCACGCCGCATGAGCCAAATCGATCGGTTGCTCCTCGCGACCAAGAAACCGGCGAGACTCGATACCGATCTTTTCCGTTAGGAACTGCAAATCAAGCCCGGTCCACTGTGAGATGACCGCGCTTTCCACTCGCCGATCCGGTATCGCGTAGGCAATATGGCGGAGCTTCATTTTTGAGGAATCTCTGGCAGCGGGGCCTGCAAAAAAGCACGTATCGTGTACTTCGTACTCGGTTCGCGCAACCGTTCGAGTGCTACGACTCGGAATCCCGCACGCACAATCATCATCGCCAAGGAGCTCGGACTGAAGACATGATTATGCTCGATGAAAAACTCCTCGCGTTCAGGCCCTTCGACTGCGGCCGCCTCCGCGTCGGGGACTTCCACATAGACAAACCCGCCCGGGTTCAGATGGCGCGACGCTTTCAACAGCATGACAACCGGGTCTTCCACGTGTTCGAGCACCTTGTTGAATGTGATGACGTCAAATGCACCCAGTTGATCGGGCCCTATCGAGAGAAAATCTCCCGCCACAGCCTGTACACCGACTAATTCCTTAGCATGAGCCGCTGCGCGCGGATCGGGGTCCAAAGCGGTACACTTCCAACCGGCCTCTTTCATACGATAGGGAAACACTCCCAACCCCGACCCGACATCCAGGAGCCGGGGCTTTTTCCCGTGGGGGAAAAAAGACCGGGCGAAGGAAAGAATCCTGGCCACTCGTCCGGCGTTATCAGACTTTTCTTCCGGCAGCGCCAGAATACGATCGAATGTCTGACGCATTCGGTGCCCATAGGTACTTTCGGCATAGGCGCCGTCGTAGAGATTGGTCAGGTCCATTTTATGATCGGAGTACCAGTGGCCGCATAATCCACAACGAAAGTAGGCGCGGCAATACGCCTGCCCCCCCAGCTCAAATCGGGTTTCACCAGCGGGTGGTGCATCATATTTGAATGCAGGTTCATCGAACCGGCGGTCACAGGGACACTGAATCGTGGGACGTCCCATACGTTAGGGACCGATCTTTTCCGCTAGCGCATCGAGGACTTGTGTGTTGTCGAGCCAGGAGATCACGGCCAGATTCTCCTGGTCGCAGTACGCGTCGAATGATGGTTCATGTCCTCGTTCGACCAACAGAACAAAGTAGCGTCCTGTCCCACGATTCTTAATCAGCACCGCGCGCAATCCGAATTGCTCCAGCCGCCCGTTTAACGACGGCGTGGCATAGAAGCCCCAGTCTTTGCGCGCCACGTCATACTCAGCACCATTGTCGGTCACCAATGTAATCTGTTCGTCCGGAGTCAGCGCGAGGGTTCCACAGTCTTTCATGTCAAACTTTACGCTATTACCCACGGTAAACCGTCGTGGAGGATTTTTCGGCAGGAACTTCACGACCACCTCCAGTCCGGGATCAGGAAACCTGGGATATACCATGACCCGTCCGGACGACGTTGCCATATCGCATGATTTCTGAATCTTTCGCAGATTCCAAAAAACCGCTCGCGCGTGATGCCTGTGAAAGCACAAAACTTTTCAATGTCCTGCGCGGGAATTTGATCGGCGGTCTTCCGGATGATTTCAATCGCGCACTCGCGGGTCATACGTCCGTTGCGTATCTCCAGCGAGAGATTATCGAATAGCCTGGTGAAGCCGAACTTATACCATTTCAACCAGTGATGAATGGAGATGAAGTCGTCGTCGATGTCCGCATAATCATAGTAGCCAGTGCGGGCACCGCCTGGATCTGACTGGAAACCATGAGCACGAGCAACCTGCAGACTCGTGACGGGATCCCATGGAAAGTAATATCCGAGAAATATCGCGTGGACACCGCAGGCTTCCAGTTCGTCTGGATCCGGCCCGAAATACGCGACCAGTTCTTTCGCTGTCAATCCATCTCCGACCCAATCCGCCGCCGTAGTTCCATGGGTTACCCCGTACGTCTTATACCAGGCCCCGTCAAGCTTGAACCCGGTGTGGCTCTCGTTGACACTGCCGTATTCAAACGCAGAGTTCTCCCCCCAAACAACCAATGGAATCTTGAATTTGACGGCGATCGTAAGTGGAATATTGAACAGAGCCAAATGCATGGGAATAGCCGTACTGCCAAACCGCTCCAACGCTTTCAGCATAAAGCGGCTTTCGACTTTTGGATTGATTTGGTAGTCGATATGATCGACGCCCAGCCTCACAAGGTTCTCGAGATTGCTTTGTCCTATGCGCGTGCGTGCCGGTGTCTTCCAGGTGACCGCCAGCGGCGTCAGACCATACTCCAGGCATTTCACGACTTGCCAGGTGCTGTCCTTGCCCCCGCTCACCGGAATGAGGCAATCGTATCCATTCGATCTCGTCTTGACCCTGTCCGCCAGTTTGCGGAAATCCTGTTGGCGGGCACTCCAATCGATCGTCGGCTTCGTCCGGTGCACCAAGCAAGCGTTGCAGATCCCTTCCCCATCCAGGGCCAGATTCGGCCGTGTGTTGGGAAGAACACAGGATCTGCAGTACCGCAACGGCGCCGACGCAGCGCTGGTCGTGTGTCCCTCATCCTGCCGGACCGAGAGTGTCATGCCGCGAACTCTTCGAGAAAGGCTTTGGTGTTCACGAAATAAAACAGAAATTTACTTTCACTGTTTGGTAGATCGCGCTTCGTCAGCAAGTCGCCGATCTTGTCGCGTCGAATGAGATCAAATACAGGACTGTCCTCCAGCAATTGAGCACGAATTGCGGGATCGCCGGTATCCAGGAAAGACAGCACGGGCGCATTGAAACCTACCTTCTTTCGTTGATCCAACACGCAATTCGGTGCAATCCCACGGACCGCATCGCGCAGCACAATTTTATTGAACCCGTCGCGGATAAGATGCACTGTCGGAATGGAGTAACAGAACTCGAAGAGTTCACGATCGAGGAAGGGGGAGCGGTTCTCAATGGAGTAGTACATCGCGTTGAGATCGTCTTCGTGCAGAATAACGCGCACGGCCTCATGAAACATCTCGTTGAGCATGCGATTACGCAGCAACGACGTTGTATAGCGTTCTTCGGTGAACGGCTCTAGAAACGGTCTGGTCAAATAAGCGGCGAATCCCTCGTTGTTGAGGAAAATATGGTCGCGGAACTCCGGATCTTCGACGAACAGGTCCGGATTGCTGAGAAACGGGTTGCGTACCTCCGGTTGAACGTACCGTCGCCAAGCCTCGACCGTCGCGTGATAACGCGCAGTCCCCTTGATCTCCGCCAAATGCATGAGGTGGTGGTCATAGTATCCGGTGAACAACTCATCCGCACCTGTGCCGCTGACGGAAATCTTGTACCCATGGCTGTGGACCTGCCGCATGAGCAGCCATTGCACGTAATAGGTGATCGTGAAAACCGGAGCGTCGTGGTAGCGAACCAGTTCGCGCAATCGTTCTAGGAAACGGTCTTGTGTAATCGACACCGGCGTATGACGGAGGCCGAGTTCTCGGACCGATTGTTCGACGACCTCGCGCTCGTCATAGCGCTCGTCGGTATTCATGATCGTGAACCCGTGCACATCGTAATCGCACATGCGCTTGGCAATACTGATAAGGGTGTTCGAGTCCACCCCGCCGCTCATGAGAAACGCCAACGGCACATCGCTTCGTAAGCGAAGCCGCAGGGACCGAATCAGCCGTTCCCGTACACCCGCTACAGCCTCCTCATAGGTCATGGATTCCTGCGGCCGATAATTCGGCATCCAGTAGCACGTCTCCGTCTCATGTCCATGTCGGTCCACCTGCAACAGACCCGCAGGCGGCAACTCCTGCAACCCTTGAAAGAAACTTTCCTTGGTCTTGTAGATCGACTTATAGCCGTTGACGAGATATCGGCAGAGATGCTCCCGGTTCACCGGAAGCCGACGGCTCATTAACTCGAACAGAAACTTCGGCTCGGAACCGAAATAGATCCCTTCCGGCGCACGCACGATGTACAACGGCTTTTCGCCGAAGCGGTCCCGACAAAGGGTGAGGCTACCGTCGGCTTCGTCGTAGACCGCCAGAGCCCACATGCCCTCTGCCCGGTCAAGGGTGTCCCATCCTTCACGGTCGATGGCAGTCAAAAACACCTCCGTGTCCGAGCTGGTTCGAAACTGGGCGCCATCGGCCGATAACTGTTCCTTCAATTCGACGTAGTTGTACAGTTCCCCGTTCAGCGCCATCCATCGGCGCCCTATGTTGAATGGTTGATCCGACCGGGAATCCAGGTCAATGATCGATAGCCGGCTGTGCAAGAGCAGCACTTGACGACCGGCGGACGCGGCAAAGCGCCGAACCCCAGTCGCGTCAGGACCGCGCCGCCCCATGAGCTTGAGACAGGATTGCACTGCTTCGTCCGGAATTTGACGCGTGCCGACAAATCCTGCAATCCCGCACATAATCAACAGGCTCCTCGACGAGGCGGATTCCGCACCGGTTCCATAGGAATACGGCCTGGGCAATTAGCCGATAACAAGATGGTGATGAAACACATAATCGGACGAAACAATACGGAAGCCGATGTCCTGGTAGACTCCTAAGGACACCGTGTTGGCGATCTGGGTCCCCGCCCGCATGATCCGGGGATGCCCGCAGGACATGTAGGAAAAACGGATCATTTCTTTTGACAAACCCTGCCCGCGATGAGTTTTTTCCACGGCGATGAGATCGATGACGAGCACGTTTCCGGAAGGTTTGAGAAGTTGGGCGAACCCCACAATCTCGCCAGCCTTTTCTGCGACAACCATCTGGTCGCCCCGCTTCCCAAGAAAGAAATTACCCGCCCACTGCGCTTTGATTTCGTCGGCAAGCGACTTCGGAATGGCCGGATCAAGATGAAAGCGTGAACAGGTGAAACTGCGCCGCGCAATCCCCTCAACCGCCTTGCGATCCTCAGGACGCGCGAGGCGTACATTACCGCTCCCTGCACTCGAGGCAGACAATCCAGAAACTTCCAACGTTACTGCCGTGTCAACAAGATGAAACCCGCAGCGCTCAAGCATCTGAGTCGTCCGCACATCATCAGTTCGCACTCGCGCGAAGGAAAACCCGGGAAGGTGAGCGATCTGCTGCACAGCACGCTGCGCTTCATCCTCTTCCTCGACCTTGCCGCTCACACGATGGACTTCCCGCGACATGACCTCGGAGAGCCATGAATCGTACACAATCGACAGGCCACCTGCCGTGATGACCTGTCGGACACTCGATGAGACGCTAGACATACTCGACCTTGACTGGAGACCCTACATGCACGCTGCGCTCGATCGCAAAACACACGGACAGACCGGCAAATACGTCTTCTTCCGTCACCTCTGCATCGCTGCGATCGACGATCGCTTTCGCAAAACCAGCGATGAGCGCCCCTTTGTGCACGCCCGGGTAGGCGGTGTCGATCCGAACAGGAGGCACATTCGCATCGCGCGACGTGAAGAGCCACGCACACTCCCGCCCATTCACGAATGTCGCCTTGGTACCATAGAACTCAACCGAGTGAAAATGGGGCGCGACGCACCCGAAGTTCGCCCCGACTTTCCCGATTGCGCCGCCCGCGAACCGCACCAACGCGACCACATTGTCAAAATTCTTGAATCCCGACCCCTCGCTGGCAATCGCATTCCCTACCGCCGACACTTCGACGATCCGGTCGCCCGTAAGCCACATCAGCAGGTCCACCACGTGGACACCCCCGCCATGCACCGCGGAATAGAAGTCCAACTGCCCACGCCATCCCTCGGTAATCTTCTGGAGCCGGCCATAGTTATAGCCCGCCTCCACATGGTAAAGCCGGCCCAATTCACCGTTCTGAATTCGCCGTCGCAAATCCAGAAACCGCGGCGAGCGGCGGAGAATCAAATTGGACGATAGCCGCAGCTGCCTGTTCTTCCGAAGCGCCTCTCGTACCATTCGGGCTTCCTGTTCATGCATCACGAAGGGCTTCTCTACAAACACATGCTTGCCGTTCTCCAACGCGCGCAGTGTCTGAGAGAAATGATCGCTGTCATAGCTTGCGATACAAACCAGATCGATCGTCGGATCGTCGAGAATGTCACGATCGACGTCGACCGCCCGCACACCGGGAAATCGCGACGCCACCTGCTTCAGTTTCAGTTGATCCCGGTCGCAAACTGCCACCAGTTTACACTCCGTGATCGCCGCCAGTGCTTCCGCATGTTGCTCGCCTACCCCGAGGCCGATGATGCCTGCCCGCAAACAATCCATCGTTTCGACCTCAGGCCTCCTCCACGCCGGCACGTGGAATCACGTCGCCTCGTCGAAGCGCCACTTTCAACCGCCGGCCCAAGAGCAGCGGAAGCTCCGCAGCGGGAAACTCGCTCGCGGGTCTGGCATACATAAGATCGTCTTTCGTGAGAAGCACCCCGGGACGCAGGTCTCGGGCAGCCACGACTCCTTTTCTCATAGCGGTGCGAATCTCAGTTTCGGCAGGCTGGGGCCGTTTCTCAGCTTTACCAAGGCTCGCGCTGACTTTTCTGATACTCTCGATAAGCTGCACCAACTCCTTTGGTTCAAAAGACAGGTGATGATCCCTGAACTCTCGACCTTCACGCCGGTCCGTCACATGCACTTCTATAATCCTGGCACCAAGCGCTACGGCCGCCAACACCACTTCTGTTCCCAATACGTGATTGGAATAGCCGGTGACCAAACCGTACCGATCGCGAAGAAACGGTATGCTTAGAAGATTGGCCTGTTCGATTGGGACTGGATAAGCCGATACGCAGTGCAGCAATGCAACATGATCGCGCATTGCCTCCTCACCGATTTCCGACCGGCACCACTCTATCGCCTGGTCGATTTCTTCGACCGTACTGTTTCCTGTTGAAAGAATGATGATTCTTCCTGTCACAGCAGCACCGCGCACGATCGGTTCGAAGTTCAGATCCCCGCTGGCAACTTTGATGACTGGAAAGAGCTCCGCGAGCAGCGGGATAACATCCTCTGTGATCGCTGCGGAGAACAGATTCGCACCAAGCCTCCTGGCTTCTTCAGCCAAACGGACATGAGCAGCTCGATCGAGGCAGAATTGTCGGACGCGCTGAAAACGAATAGGGTCAGCCGTTGAGGCGAGCCGTTCAGGCGTATAGCTTTGAAGCTTGACGGCATCGACTCCGGCCTCGTGTGCCAGCCGAATTAACTTGGCCGCCGCCTCGACGTCGCCCTCGTGATTGACGCCGATTTCGCCGACCACAAGGACCTCGTGATCCAAATCCTTTCCGAATAACTTCATAAATAAACTTTGGTGCTCTTAATTTTTTGACGCGGCCGGAGAGAAAAATCGGGGTTGTTCCTCTGCCAATTTCTTGTACCATTCGATATAGCGCCGGAACCCCTTTTCAAGCGGGAACTGCGGTTCATACCCAAGCAACCGCTTGGCCTTTTCGATCGATAAGGTTCCGCGCTCGGGCATCAATTTGTCTCGCGGCTGGTAATTGACCGGCACGTCGGGAAACTCGGCCCGGACGATATCGATCATCTGTTTCAGGGTCCTCGATCCGCCAAATGTGAGATTGAAAATTTGGTTCCGAGCCTCATCCTTCACCATGCAGAGCACTAGTCCCTGAATTAAATCCTCGATGTACGTGAAATCTAGCGCGTCTCCGCCATCTCCATTAACGCTGAGCGGGAGTCCACGTAAAACATTTTCAATAAATGCCTGCCCGACTCGCCGACTCACGCAACGCTCCCCATAGAGAGCGGATGGACGGACAATGGTGTAAGAGAGTCCAAATACCTGATTATACGCGATGACCAATTTTTCACCCCCGTACTTCAGAGCACCATAGATGCCGAGCGGCTCACACCGTTGATCTTCGGAAACCGCGCCGCCGTCGAAATTTCCATAAACCATAGAGGATGAAAAATAAATGAAATGCCGATCCTGTCCGCGCGCGCAGTCCAGGGCATTCTCTAACGTCCGGAAACTGTGATCGAAGGTATTGAACGGATCCTTGTTTGCTCGATTAGCATGGGCAATGGCCGCCAGTTGCACAATCGTTTCTGGCTTCATGTCGCTCAGGCAACGAGATAACACTTGGTAATCACGGGCGTCGACCACATGCAATGGGATTGCGGCCTCTGTGAGCAGTCGCAACCGTTCGTTAATAAGGTGCAGGTAAAGTGACTTGTTCTGATCATCATGCGAATTAGAAAACGCTCCCAGATTATTAACTTGGAGGCTATCGACTACGTGCACTTCGGCGCCTAATCTGGAGAGAGTCAACGCTAGGTTGTGTCCGATAAAACCAGCTCCACCAATCAAGGCAATCTTTCGTCCCCGTAACTCAATCACGTCTGCCCTCCTTCAGTCAGCTGGGCGATTTCAAGATCTCCGCCAGGGTCGCGATAATCATATCGACATCCGCATTCTCGACATGCATCCCCAGGGGCAGTGCCACGGAATGGTCGCTGAGTTGAGAGGCGATCGAGTACTTCGATGGCTCGATGCCATACTTCTTCCTGTAGAACGTCATTCTCGGAACTGGCTGGGGATAGTAAATACTCGTTCCAATTCCGGCCGCATTGAGCCGCATGACAATCTCGTCACGCTTCACCGCGTAGGGTGGTTCGAATACCAGACTGACGCAATAGTGGCTCGAGGCGGCTTTAGGGTCGACTGAATCGATCAATCGGACTCCCTTAATCGGCTCCAATAACCGCCGATACCGTTCAAACAGCGCGGCTCGTTTTTCCAGCCCGATCTTCATGCGCTGCAATTGGGAACGTCCAAGGGCGGCCTGCATTTCGCTCATCCGATAGTTCAGCCCCAGCGACGGCACGTCGTACATTCCCGGCAGCGACCGCTCACTATGCGTCCGATCGACCCCGAACGCGCGGAGGCGGCCGACGGCCTGCGCTACGGCTCCGTGACGAGTCACAAACATCCCTCCCTCGGCCGTAGTCATATGCTTCACCGGATAGAACGAAAAACAACCGACATCGCCGAACAGCCCCACATGCTGCCCCGCGTAGTGCGCCCCAAGCGCGATCGCGCAGTCTTCGATCACCTTCAGATCACGCCCCGCGGCAATTTTCATGATTGCCGGCATCTCACAGGGAATCCCGGCGAAGTGAACGACTGAGAGCGCTTTCGTCTTGGACGTGACCGAGGCTGCGACCGCCGCAGCCGTGACATTGCCCGTGCGTGGATCACAGTCCACGAACACCGGTTTGGCTCCTACCCATTCGACTGCGTGCACGGTCGCGGTATGTGTTTGCGCCGGCACGATCACTTCGTCCCCCGGTCCGATACCGAAGTGAAGGTAAGCCAGGTGGAGTGCCGCCATGCAGGAACTCACCGAGATGCAATGAGCCCCGTGACCCACAAATTCCGCGAATTCCTGCTCGAACGACTTGCACTGGGGACCATGGGTTAGAATATGGCCATTGAGGACTTCCATCACGGCTTTTCTGTCCTCGTCTGTGATCCATGGCCTGGCGAACGGAATCTGTCGTGGTACGTTCATCGGCTAGCGTTCCCAGCCATGGTGGTGTTCATGAGAGTACTCGTGACGAAAGAACAGGTGGCAAGAGGTGCTGGAGATCACTCGTCGTCAGCGCGCCCAACCGTCGGAAGTCTTCGATCGTATCCACTGCTAGGCTAGTTTCGCTCAGCCGCGCGTCACCAGATTCAATGTTGGTAATCCTGTACCGCTCGGGATGACGATAGACATAAGGTGTGACATGTTCTAAATCTTCCGAAGTCAGTGGTTCCCCGGCAAGCTCTCTTAAGACGTGGGCGCCGATCAGTTCCAAGTTTTGTCCCCTTGGAAAAGTTCGCGGGAAGATCGTCGTCATGACATCCCCGCTGAACTGCTCAGCCTCTCGCATAAAAATCTGAATTAACTCTGGCCACAGCAAGGGACTATCACCGTTGATCCGGAACACCCAGTCACATGGATGGTCGCGCAGACACAGGAGAAATCGCTGCAGCACATTGTCGAGCGGGCCTCGAAATACTTGCACACCAACCGATTGTAGATAGGAGGCTAGCGGATCGTCCGTTACATGCGTGCTCGTCACGACCACCACATTGCGGCGGAGGAGCACTGCTTCCGCTGCCCGGACAACGTGGCGAATCAACGGTTCTTCTCGAAACGGGGCCAGTACTTTCCCCGGATATCGCTTCGAGGACATGCGGGCCTGAATAAATGCTTTAACAGAAGGTCTCATATCGGCACTACGTCACGGACGTCGATTGCGACCATGGCAGCCTATTGATTGAGACGAACACCAAGCACCAGATGATCTCGATTCTCTTTCTGTTGAAGAATACCCCCTCGCCTCTTTCGGACCGCGAATGACTGGGACCATCATGCTCTCGTGGAAATAAGGATGGGAATCGTGCGGCAGGACTCTGATCATCAACGTCTGGAGCGGGGGGCGATCTCTTCGTCTGGGATCGGTTCAGGCCACCGTCCACCACTAATCACTCCAACAACACCGATGGAGGATTACCGTCTTGTGCCTCTTTAGACATTTTCATGGTGAGCCGTTCTGATCCAATCTCTAGGTGGGAGAAGCATAGACAAACGCTCCTTGACTCGCAGGTATTCATACACCGCAAACCTGCTTTCACGCATAGAATTTGCTCGTCGCTGCCACAACCTCTTCCTGCTGCGCCGCAGTCAGTTCGGGATAGATCGGGATGGCCAAGGTTTCTTTGGCTGCATGTTCCGATTCCGTAAAGTCTCCTTCCTTATGCCCCAGGTATCGGAAACACTCTTGCAAATGAAACGGAACCGGGTAATAGATTTCTGTTCCGATCCCGTTCTGCTTGAGGAATGCCATCAAGTCGTCCCGTTTGTTGACCCGCAGCACGAATTGATTGTAGATGTGGTAGTGCTTGCTGCCCGAATCTCGATAGACAGGCACCGGCAGTCGCACTTTTCCCTTTTGCACTAATCCACTCTGCTGGAACAGTGTTTCATAGCGTCGGGCATTCTCCTGACGCATTCTCGTCCACTCATCCAAATAATTCAGTTTCACGTTGAGCACGGCGGCCTGGATCGTATCGATCCGGAAGTTGCCTCCAATCACCTTGTGGTAGTATTTCGGCTTTCCTCCGTGAACGCGCAGCACTCTCATTCGCTCCGAGAGATCGGGATCATTCGTCACGACCATCCCCCCATCTCCTAGACATCCAAGGTTCTTGCTCGGGAAAAAGGAGAGACATCCGACCGTCCCCATGCTGCCGGCTCGCCGACCGTCGCGGTATTCCGCCCCGATGGCTTGGGCCGCATCTTCGATGACTTTCAGGTTGTGCCGCTGAGCGATGTCGAGAATCGGCGCCATATCGGCACATTGCCCATAGAGGTGGACCGGAATTACGGCTTTGGTCTTGGATGTGATCACGCCGCGAATCTTCGCTGGATCAATGTTGTATGTCTTTGGGTCAATGTCGATGAGGACCGGTTTGGCGCCAAGGCGAGCAACCGCTCCTGCTGTCGCAAAGAAGGAGTATGGTGTCGTGATCACTTCGTCCCCATGACCCACCCCGATCGCCATCAGCGCGAGAAGGAGCGCATCTGTCCCGGACGACACTCCGATGCCGTATCCAGCTTGGGAATAGGTCGCCACTCGTTCTTCCAGCTTTGTCACCTCCGGCCCCAGAATGAACGCCTGGCTCCGAAAAACCTGCTCCAAGGCATCCATGATTTCTTTATGGAGCGGCTCGTGATGTGCCTTCAAATCGAGAAGCGGAACTCCCATGAAGCTCTCCTTCTTTTTTGTTAGACCGCCTTCATCCCCGTCTTGCCGGATAGGTAATGCTTCCCACAGGTCGGACAGCTCGCCTTCTTCCCCTTCACCAGAAGCTTCACCCCACAGTTACACATCCAACCAGTCACTCGGCCTGGGTTCCCGACGACGAGTGCATGATCGGGTACATCTTTCGTGACGACGGCTCCTGCTCCGATGAATGCGTATTGACCGATTGTAATTCCGCACAGAATGGTTGAATTTGCGCCCAGCGTGGTTCCACGTTTGACGAGCGTCGGCCTGAGCTCCGTCATACGCGGAATTTCGCTGCGGGGATTGAAGACGTTGGTAAAGACCATCGAGGGACCGCAGAAAACGAAGTCTTCGAGCGTCACTCCCTCGTACACGGATACATTGTTTTGAATCTTGACGCCGTTGCCGATCCTTACCTTCGGGCCAATAACGACGTTTTGGCCTATCTTGCAATGCTTCCCGATCTGCGACCCTTTGAGCACATGAGAAAAGTGCCAGATGCTGGTCCCTTCGCCGATTTCCACTCCGTCGTCCACGCAGGCCGAGTCGTGAATGAAATAGAGCTGCTGACGCGATCGCGCTTCCGTTTTGGCCAGTCGGGTCGCTTCTTTCTCCAGTGCTTCCTGGCAACGTTGAAGTACAGACAACACTCTCAGTCCCTCTTCCCCATCTGTTCTGGGGCGTGATCGGGACACCACGCAGTCCAGGAAATGCTGGCACTCGGCTTGAAGAGGCTCCTGCGTATCGAGCTCGACCGGTTGAGCATCGGCCTTGTTGGGGATTGGAATATAATTCTTCCAATCGATCGAATGGGGATACAAGACAAGCTTGTCCTTTTTTTCAAGATCATCGAACACCGCCATTTTTCGATCCCCGACCACCACCAACATTTGCTCTTTGAACGGATGCAGCCAGGAGACGAAGATATGAGCCTTCACTCCGCTTGGAAAAGACAGCAGGCTGATCGTCACATCGGCGATCTGTTGGTGGAGGTAGTTTCCGCCTTGCGCGCGGATTCCGTCCGGCGTTTCATTGAGGAGACCGAGAATGACCGAAATATCATGAGGAGCAAACGACCACAGAATATTTTCTTCGCGGCGAATCTTCCCGAGATTCAAGCGATTGGAGTAGATGTACTGGATTCTTCCCAACTCTCCCGCAGCAATGAGCTCCTTCAACTTCAGCACGGCCGGGTGATACCAGAGCAGGTGTCCGACCATCAGAATCCGACCCCTCTTTTTCGCCAGACCGACGAGTTCTTCCCCTTCTTCGACAGAGAGGCAAAGCGGCTTTTCAACGAAGACATCTTTCCCGGCCAGCAATGCTTCTCTCACCGCTCGTGTATGTGCTTCAGCAGGCGTCGCGATCGCCACGGCCCGAATCGTCTCATCTCGCAACACATCTGAATAGGCGCTGAACATGCTTGCCGACGAATACTGTTGCTTGAAAGATTCCAACCGCTCCGGATCGCTGTCACAAACCGCACCCAAAGCATGTAAACTCTGAAAATTGCGGACGAGATTCTTGCCCCAGTAGCCGGCCCCGACAACCGCCACACGAGGCACACTTCCGCTATGCGCACTACTCATGATCAAACCCCCGGCGAATGTTGGACATCGTAGCGGTTGGTCCCCACCGGGATATCTGGACCTCAAGGATTGACACCATCAGTCCAACTTGCCTCTGGTCCGGATTTTTCGCCAGAACAATGAAAGAATCGACTGTCAACGTTTGAGGGGGGTGAGTTGAATTGGTTGCCTAGATAGGCCGGACATCGTTCACGTCGATTTCTACCGCCGCAGCCTGTTGAATCAGCCGAACACCCAACACGAGCCGGTGGCGCTTCTCCTTGCGCAAGAGAATCCCATGCACTCCTTGAAGCGGCCCTCGGACGACTTCGACCATCATGCCTTCATGCAGGTACGGATGCGGATCATAGGGAAGGACGCTGGTCATGAGCGTCTGGAGCGCGGCGATCTCTTCGTCCGGGATCGGTTCAGGCCGCTTCCCACCGCCGACGACCTCGACGACGCCGATGGTTTTGAGAACCGGCAGCTTCTGCTGAGACCCAAACCGCACGAAGCAATAGCCGGAGAAGAGCGGGACCTCGATTTCCTTCTTCCGATCTTTCCACTGGCTGAGGCGCTTGACCGTCGGCAGGAGGGGTTCGATCCCCTGCTTCTCCAGCCGATCACGCACCAATTTTTCATGCCGCGACTTGGTCCGCAATGCATACCAGCGGAGATGGTTTGATTGGTTTATCTGGTTTATCTGGTTCATCTGGCTTGTTTGGTTGGTTTGGCCTGCTTGATGCGAAGGTACTTGATGAGGCCGGAAATAATTCTTGAGGTTCGGCCGGCCTGCCCGTAGATCGACTCAAAAGAATCCTTTGACAGATACCCCTGATCAAGCGCGATGTACAGATGGCTTTGAACTTTGGCACATGAAGACATGCCGATGAACAGAAACTGCACAAATTCCTTGTTAAACCGACGAACGAGCCCTTCTGCTATATTGGCCATTACTGACCCCACAGCACTTTGAATTTTCCCACAAAACCGGAACTCTTTTTGCCAGCGAGGATTCTGTTCGATTGCCTCATACACCTGTCGGGTGAGTAGCCTGGCTTCTTTCCAACAATCAAGATCTTCGAACCGCGTTATCTTCATAGGACTGGTTTTTCTGGTTTGTTTGGTTTTGCGTTATGAACCAGAACAACTAGACAAACCAGCAACCAGATAAACCTGATTCAGATATAGCTTCGCCCTTTCACTTACAGTGATCACAAAAACCGGGGCGACTCTCGCTCCGCTCAGGCGACAAGACTCAGCGTGAGGATCTTTTTCTCGGGCTCAAGGTACCGCCCGAGGATCTCACGATGTTTCTCGCCGTTTTCCAAATCCGTCAACAACACCGCATCGAAATCCCACCTGCCGACCAGGTCAGGGGCGCAGACCGGGTAGGACAGGAACTTGTCTTGCCCCTTGTCGTCGATGAATCCGACAAGGGTCAGATTCATTTCTTTCAGCGAGAGATAGGCCATTTCCGCCAGCTCACCCGTCCCATAGATGACGACACGTGCGACACCATCTCCTATGGCATCTGTCAGCGTGCCGCGAAGCCTCGTCCTCATATCGCGATAGTGGGTAATTGAATACTGCATATATTGGTAGGTCAGGCGCGACTTCTCAGCCATGCCTTGCGGTGTCAGGAGATACCGGATGCGGTGCGGAGGGATTGTGGAAATCTTAATATAGCCCTTATGGGCCAGCCGCTTGAGATAGAGGTTGGTCAGACCAAGGGCTACACCCAATTTTGACGCGAGCGAGCGCTGCGTCACATGCGCATCCCGTTCAACTTCTGAAAGCAGGAGGAGGTCTCGCTGCCCCTGCAGATTCATGATTTTTCCGATAGTTGCATGGGATGTTCAGAATATGAACATACAATGAGCTACGAGTCAAGGAAAATTCTTTCGCCGGCCGAGGGCAACGAAAGCTAGATCTCTAAACGGAAGGGATGAAAGCAGCTCAAGTACGCCACATTGAATTTTGCGTCATAGGGCTAATTAAAACCTGGAAAATCAAAGAGGTTTTTGCCCTTCCAAACTGTTTTACCGAAAATGTCAACCCTCTCAGAAAGATATCTTCTGTAGGCGCTCCTTGCGACCCGACGAATAAACTCCTGTCGAGAGTGGTAATGCATTGAGCGGTACGGGGTGAAATGAGTGACCTAGCCCCCTAAATAGGTCCCCATTCTCTGTGGGGGTCGGGCCGAAAGGAGGGGCGTACGCCACGACCGTGTCCTACTGTCGAACAGATTCTTGCCAAATTACGTGAAGCCGAAGTGGCCCTGACAAGGGCCACTTCGGCGTCCAAGTTTACCAGACCCTTGACAACACCGAACAAGATTAAGGGATGAACTGTTGGATCGAGAGCTCGTTGATGCACTGTCGGAGGTCTAGGTGCTTGTCGAAGGATGGCGACACACGTTTAACCGGATTCGGAGGCATGGTACCTTGGACCATAATCCGTCGGCACCCGTGGGGCCTACGGAGCGGGGCACCTAGATCACATTGAAGATTGTACAACTACAGGGGGCAGGTCACACTCCATACAATGTTAACATCTTGAACTTCATGTGGAGCAGGGCAGAAAAGTTTTGACCCAATCCCCGGAAACTTGATTGAGGATTAAGATGAACTGTCGGAGAGATCAAAGACAACTCGTTTTGAACTAAGAGCTCCCTTATAGACCGCGATCCAACAGCTTCATGATGGCTCGGGCCACGACGGCATGCCCTTCATTATTCAGATGACAGTCAGGAACGCCATTATAGTGATGGTCTGATAGCTCCACATACACCGGCTGGAACTCTCTCAGGGCGTCACGCTGTACTTCCAGACTGAAATCTTTTGACGTAAGACAGCCCTCACCCAGCGCAGGAATCACAAGGGTATAGTAACGGGCGCCGAGCTTCTCAGCGAGATTTCGAATCTTGCCGAGTTCAATATAGCTGTGTGCATACCGTATTAACGGATGCGCATCGGGAGGACTGAGCGTTTGGAACACCATAGTGACAGATGCGGCTTGCCCCTTGTAAGTCCATGTCATTATACGCCGCACCATCTTCAAAACTAATGTCCCTGTTGCAGTTTCTCGCAAAAGCCGACGCGCCCTTCCAAATTTATTGTGATAGTACTCATAGGCTGATTCAACGTCTTCTATATACTCGCCGTTCTCGTCAAACGGTGTGATCCAATCCCCATTTTCAATCACATAATAGAGCGGTCGACCAGGAGGTGGTTCCCACTGTGTAGTCAAGATGTCATTGCCGAGATACAGCGCCACGACTACCACGTCTGGCTTCAGTCGCGGCAGATATACGTCAGCCATGCTGCGGTACTGAAGAGGGCCAGTACCAGGAATGCCAAGGTTATGAATTATGTAGCCTTCGGTACGAAGCATGTCCGGAAATGATCGCGAAAGCGGGACAGCCGTTGCACCCCAGGTGAACGAGTCGCCGAGAATTACCACCGATGTTTCCTGCTGTCCAGCAAGCTGGGCCGCGTCGAATTCAGGGGAACGAAACCCGTCTTTGTTGATCTCGATACCGGAACGCTTAAACTCCGCAGACGCAGGGTTGGCCACGAATAGCCCATGCTCATTTACGTGAAAGGTGTCTGCCACCACCAGACCGTCAGGTTTTTTAGTATAGCTAAAGGCAAGCCCTCGCAAGCTAAACTCGACCCCAAGGGCAAGAAACATGAGGAGCACGCCATTGATCAGCAGCATACTTAAGTGAGGATGGCGGCACAGCCAGTTTGTCAGGTTCTTAGAGAGATGCACGACATTCTCCGTAGGTAGCAAATTGCTTTCCCTTTGGACCGGCTCTAAGTCCCTTGAAATCAAAGAATTGATCTCCTGTATCAAGCTCAGGCAACTTGAACATGCCACTATTATTCTCGTCGGTTGAAACGCCGAGACGCATACGTCTCTTGACTCCCTCCAGTTGTTAGGCCACCCTCTCAGTTAGTCGTGCACACACCACTTGCGGAACGATGGTGTCAGGCGCCGGAGGCCGATAGCCCAAGGCACTGTGGAGCTGGACCTGATTATACGCCGGCCGCGAGCAGCCAATGACAACCTGCGCTCCCCGCAACGTATAGAAGAATTCCCCGTTAAGCAACTCGTCCCGGAACTTTGTTCCGTTATCCTGAGTTTCCGACAGACATCGCGCACCGCTACCCCCTTGCCCATCTCAATCTTGAATGTGTGCAGATGCCCAACGATCTCTTCCACGGTGTACAGTTTCCGTACCATCGCTCCTCCCTTGTCTGGCCAGCGAGCCTAGTTCCGCCGCTGGCCTGGTTTAAAGGAGGAAGGTCAACGGCAATTTCCCATGTCATTTCCGTTTATTGACTCCCTTCAATCCCAACAGATAAAGTGAGATCGATCGGTTCTAAATTCAAGTTGAACACGATATCGTAAACCTCGAGGTTGAGTGCACAGCTTCATCATCGACTCTCCACCAGTCAGAACACGCACGACTACGCCAATCCTAGGAAATCGACGGTAAAGCCGAAGGAGATGGCAGGAGTGTAATGATGAGCATCGCCCGGTTCTATGCATTAACTGATCGAATGATTGGAAGCCTAGCTCGATGAAGATTGTGATGTCGGAGTCCTCACCCGGGAAAGGCGGCCAGGAACTTGCCATTGTAAGGCAGGCAGTGGGCCTGAAAAAACGGGGGCACGATGTGCTGTTGCTGGTTCATCCTGGGTCCTCGATCGAACAACTTGCAGCGCGGTGGGGCTTACGCTCGACGTCTCTGCCGATGCGGAGGCTCACTTTTGCTGGGCTGCTCGGCTTTCGCAAGGTCCTTCGAAAGGAACGGCCGGATATCCTCCACGTGAACAGCTCACGGGATAGTTGGCTGGGCGCCGTGTCAGCACGATTGGTGTACCCTCGCATCAGGGTTATCAAGAGCCGGCATATATCATCACCATTGAACCGTAACCTTCCGACTCGCATCCTCTATCGGCACCTCTTTGACCATGTCATCGGAACCGGGGGACAAACGACCTATCGAGATCTCGTGGAGCGGGATGGCCTGGAGCCGGAGCGAGTCGACGCGTTCCCGATCGGGATCGACCTCGCACGCCATGTACCAGGTCCCCCTGAACGGGATTTACGAACCGAGTTGGGGTTATCCTCCAGTCACCGCCTCATCGGCATCGTCTCCTACCTTCGTTCCTATAAAGGACATCGCTATTTGATCGAAGCCGCGGCCCAGCTGGCTCCACGCGTGAAGGACGTGACATTCCTCATCGTCGGCGAAGGCCCGGAAGAAGACACCTTGAGAAACCAGATAGCGCAGGCGCACGTGGAGGGTCACGTCAGAATGCTTGGATTTCGCCCCGACCTGCTCAATGTGCTCCGATCGCTCGATCTCTTCGTCATCCCGTCGGTCGAGGGAGATACCATTCCGCAGGTTTTGATCGAAGCAATGGCGGTGGGATTGCCCGTCATTTCGACTACAGCAGGGTCGATCCCGGACGTCGTCATCGATCGACAAACCGGTTTGCTTGTTCCCCCACGGGATAGCGATGCCCTTGCCAAGCGCATCGAAGAACTCCTCGACAATGGTCCCTTATGCCGTACGCTCGGTGCAAACGCTCATCGCCACATTACGGAACATTATTCGATCGACCGGATGCTTGATCGCCTCGATCAGGTTTATCGGCGGGCCCTTTCAGAATAAGCTGCAGGCTAAACGTGTTCTCAGAGAAGAAATTTCAGAAGCGTTGTTATGGAGCACGTGTCTCGGGATCAAGACGCCGTGGCGTCAGCGAGAATCCATTCGGTCGCGTCGGCCATCGAGGCCACGATGACATCCGGCTCTGCCCCTTCTGCCTTCAGAATCTCCAATGCTTGGGTATCGACCTGCCCTGATGCAAGAAGGACGGCCGTGGCACCGATATTCCGTGCCAACTGCACATCCCGTATATGGTCGCCGACGACGTACGACCGCTTGAGATCGAGCTGTAGCTCCGAAACCGCCCGCTCCACCATCGCAGTACCGGGCTTTCGGCATCGGCATCCGTCGTCAGGATGATGGGGACAAAAATAGATGGCATCGAGCGCTGCGTCTTCTTGCTCCAAGATCCCTTGCAATCGTGCATGAATCGCTTCCAAATCTTTCAACGTCAGGAAGCCTCGACTGATCCCCGATTGATTTGTGACAACGACGAGGCGGGCGCCGGCCGCCTTCAAACGTGCCAACGCTGCCGTGACACCGGGTAATAACCGCAGTTCCGCGGCTGATTTGAGATATCCAGGATCATAGTTCAGTGTCCCGTCACGATCGAAAAAGACGGTCACTCCTTGAAGGACCGAGTGATGCGTGACGCGTGACGCGGGATGTGTATCCTCCGACGGCTGATGGCTGGTAGCTGATAGCTGATGGCTAGGCGTTAGCTGTTTCACCGCCGCCTCATACACTTGATCCACCGTCACCCCGGTCATGCAGCGATGATCGATCGGACACTCCCGCAACAAACACGGAGCACAATCGACGGGGTGGCGAACAATCGTATGAGCCATGCTGTCAGGCGACGTGGTTCGCCAATCCGTCGAGCCAAAGATCGCCACAACCGGTACCTGCATGGCCGACGCAATATGCATCGGCCCCGTGTCATTCGTCAGCAGGAGGCTGCAGCGTTTCGCGGCCGCCATCAGTTCGCGGATGGTCGTGGCACCGGACAGGACGACCGTTCGATGAGTCAGGCGCGAAGCGATTTCATTGCCCAGCGCCTCCTCTCCTTTGGCCCCGACAATCATCACCGCCACATCCCTCGCATGGGATTGGTGAACCGTCTGACCAAGGCGCTCCGTTGTATCGGCGAAACGATCCGGCAGCCACCGTTTGGCCCCCCCATATATGGATCCGGGATTGATGCCGATCACAAACGTGGACTTGTCAATGCCATGCTCACCGAGTCGTCGGGCCATGGCATCTTGTTCCGTCTCCGAAACGAACAGTTCCGGCGCAGGAGGATCACCGTGGAGCCCCAGCGGTCGTAAAAGATTCCAATAGTAGTGAACTTGATGAAGGTGCGCTCGTGTGTCCGGTGCTGCAATCGGTTCAGTCAGCAGGACACTCCTGCCGTCGGTCGCATAGCCGTATCGACGGGGAATTCCGGCGAGCCACACGAGCAGCGCCGCTTCGAACGCGTTTTGGAAGAGGACCGCCAGGTCGAACCGCTGCCGACGTAGTTGGCCGGCTAACGCCCATTTACCCGAGAACCCGGCATGTTTCCCCTTCTCGTCGTAGACCAGAATCTGATTCACAGCTGGATGGCCGATCAGAAGTTCCGCAACGCCCGGCTTGACGAGCAACGAGATATCGGCGTCGGGGAACATCCTCCGCAACCCTCGCAGCGCCGGCTCGCACATCACCGCATCGCCGAGCCAATTGGGCCCGCGCACGAGCAGTCGTTGAACCCTCTCATGACGCACAGGCATTCACCCGATTCGGTTTGGTACAGTTCAAGATTCGCTGACGAAGTTTTTCTTCTCCCACCGACACCTGTGTGGAGAGCCGCACCGCCCACCAAGCATCTCCCGGCTTCAAGAGAGCCGCGAGCTTGCCGGCGTCTTTTTCAGTCGTGACGATGAGTTCAGCTTGCGCAGTCTGCGCGGTGATGCGAACCCTTTGCACCTCAGCCGCCGTATAAGCGTGATGGTCCGGGAACAGGACCTCCTCAAGAACTCGCAAGCCCATCGTCTCTGCAACAGACCGGAACGATCGGGCGTGTCCGACCCCACTGCACAAGACCGCGGTCTTTCCGGTACACCAATAACCATCACGCCATTCCTGCGTCGTCACGGACGTGAGCCCCTCAGGTTTGAACACAATATGTGCCACGTCCGGCAACGGCCGTCTTAACTTGCGCAGGTGCGCGAGCACCCCGTCGACATCGGCCTGGTGATCGGCTCTGGTTATCAGCACCGCCATCGCGCGACCGACTGCACCCAACGGCTCCCGCAACCGGCCGGCCGGTACGACCGCTTGTAACCCCTGGGCATCCGTCGCATCGATCAACAAGATGTTTTCATCCCGAACGAGCTTCAGATGCTGAAACCCGTCGTCGAGCAGGAAACAGTCGACAGAAAGTCGATCCGATACCCATCGTCCCAACGCATAGCGATCGGCCCCGACCGCAACGATCGCCTTGGGACAACGTCGTGCGATCAGGAACGGTTCGTCACCCGCCTCGAGCGGCCCCGCCAACAGCCGCGCCCCGTCAGAAACCAAAAGAAACGGCTGCCGGCTCGCCCGCCGATATCCACGGCTGAGGATAGCCACACGCCGGCCTTGAGCCAGCAGCCATTCGGTCAGCAGGATCACGACCGGCGTTTTTCCCGTTCCACCCAAGGTCAGGTTGCCGACGCTGATGACCGGGATCGGAAGCTTTCGCTGGACGAACCAGCCATGTTCGTAACAGCGGGCGCGTAGCCACATCACAAACCCGTATGGTATCGCAGCCCAGAGCAGCCACCATCGGACTTCTGTACCAGGCGTGAACACCGTTCGCTAACGTCCCACCATGAGAGGAACCGTCCGGCGTTCGAGAGAGGATCCGTCGTGTGCTTGATCCGGCGCGAGCAGAGTTTCGATGGCATCGAGGCTACGCTGTAACGCACCTTGGTTTTGTCGAATCACGTGCTGCGCCAATTGCCCCATCTGCGTTCCGTCATCGGGATGGTTGAGAATTCGTATGACCTGCTGAGCCAATGTCGCCGCATCAATCACGCGCACCCCACCTCCACCCCGGCTGAGCAAGTCGGCGATCTCAGCGCAGTTGTCCGTGTAGGGTCCAAAAAGCACAGGCTTGGCCCACACCGCCGGTTCCAATAAATTATGCCCACCGATTGGAACCAGAGTCCCGCCAACGAACGCTACGGCCGCTTCCCGATACAGCGACGCGAGTTCACCTCTCGTATCGAGAATCACCGCGCGCGGGCCGCTGGCCACTGCGCTGCCCTTGAGAACGGCACTGCGCCGCTGCACCGTCGTCCCCTGCGATCGGAGCATCGCCTCGACTTGTTCTACACGTTCGATATGGCGCGGTGCCAGCAAGAGCACCGCGGATGGACAGACTTTCACAATCTGATGGTAGGCGGTGACAATCGCCTCTTCTTCGCCCGGATGCGTGCTGCCGGCGACCAGGAGCTGCTCATGCTCCCCTACTCCAATATCGGACCGCGTGATTGCAGACCCCGATGGCTCTGTCGCCGGCTGATCGAACTTGATATTCCCCGTCCGTCGAACGAACCGGGAATCGGCTCCTAGCGAAATCACCCGCTCGACATCACGGTCCGATTGCATGAGAAAAAGGCTGACCATCCGGAGCATCGCCCGGTAGAACGATCGTACCGGTCCCCATTGTTGACGCGCATAGGATCGTGTGGAGAGGCGCCCGTTGACCAGAACCGTCGGCACGCCTCGGCGCCGCAACGCCCGGAGTAGATTGGGCCAGAATTCCGTCTCCACGAAAACATAGAGGCTCGGTTGCCAGCGATGAATGACTCGCTCCACGATCCAGGGAAAATCCAACGGCGCGTACCGATGTTCTGCGACGGCCGCCAATCGCTGCTCGACGGCTTCTCGCCCCGTTTCCGTGAATGTCGACACGATCAATCGATAGGTCGGATGGCGCCGGCGCAATTCCTTCACCAGCGGCACTACGGCCACTACTTCGCCGAGAGACACAGCATGAACCCAAATAAGCGGTTGATCGGATTGATCTGGTTTGTTTGGTTGATTTGGTTTGTTAGGTTCTCGGAGTTTCAGCCAATGAAATAAACCAGACAAACCAAACAAACCGTTTTCATACCCCAGCCGTTGCAGCAGGCCGCGACGGCAGCGTTTTTTCGCCAACAGGATCCCAAGGATGATTGGTGATCCGACCAGCAACAGAAGGTTATAGAGGAAGTACCACATGATTGCGGCCTAGCAGGCTGTTGAAAAAGTCCTCCAGCGTTGTTCTCGCATCGCTCAGACCCTTAACGTACCCCAGAGGGTACGCCTCGGCCCTTCGCTCGCTGCGGCCTTGCTGGACGGCCTTTTTGAACAGCCTGCCTCCTCTACCTGGTTCATTGTTGATCGTATCCAAGTCGAAAGAGGGCGAGCGGCAAACTCTTTTCAACATCTTGCTAGAGCTCCAGGGCGTGATCCGCTTGCATCGTCAGTTGGTTCAGTGAGGCTTCGAGTTCCCGGCGCGCCGTTTCCAGCGCTGTGCCATCGGCGTCTCGCGACACCCAGATGGGAGCGCCCCAGCAATATACCCCCCGGGAGAATGGATACGGGACCATGAACCGATCCCAGCTTGCGAAGAGTTTTTTTTTGAGCAGCTGAAGGCCAAGGGAATGATCGGCAGGCCGGTCGCCTTCGCAAGCTGGACGACGCCTACTTTGGCAACCTCTCTCGGTCCTTTCGGTCCATCCGGCGTCACGACCAGATCCACACCCGATCGGCCCAATCGAATCAATTCTCTCATGGCCCTCGCTCCGCCCCTGGTACTCGATCCCCGGACTGACTGGTGACCGAATCGGGCGATAATGCGAGCAATGATTTCTCCGTCCCGGTGCTGACTGATCAACACATGAGAGCCCGTTCCACGATACCCGAATGGGATCATCAATTGCTGCGCGTGCCAAAACGCCAGAATGATGTGCCGCCCTTCTCGATAGAGCGCATCCACGTGTTCATGACCCTGCTGGTCAAGGCGCATGGTCCGTCCGATCCCACGGATGATGGACGCCCCGACCGGAGGAAGGACGGACAGTTTCAGCCAGGCCGTGAATCGGCGCATCGCATCCTGAATCCCCACGCCGGTCTTACTCCACCACATCCTGAAATTGCATCGCATGAAGCCGCTTGTAGGGGCCGTCCCGACGCAAGAGTTCCTCATGGGTGCCGATTTCCGCGATCGTGCCGCGATGAAGCACAACAATTCGGTCGGCCCGCTGGATCGTCGACAACCGGTGTGCAATCACGACGGTCGTGCGGCCTTTCATCAGATTGCCCAGCGCTTGCTGCACGACCCGTTCGGACTCCGTATCCAACGCCGACGTCGCCTCGTCGAGAATCAGCAGCGGCGGATCCCTCAAGATCGCTCGGGCAATGGCGATACGTTGGCGCTCCCCGCCCGACAGTTTCACGCCACGCTCGCCGACCAGTGTCCGGTAGCCTTGCGGCAGTCGTTCGATAAACTCGTGCGCATAGGCCAGGCGAGCCGCCTGCAGAATCTCCTCGTCCGTCGCCCCCGGTCGCCCGAAAGCAATATTGTTGCGAACCATGTCGTCGAAGAGCACCACCTCTTGGGACACAATCCCGATCTTCGCCCGGAGGGATTGGAGCGAGTAGGACTGGATGTCCACTTCGTCGATAAGGATTCGCCCAAGTGTTGGCTCATAGAACCGCGGCAGGAGATTGACCAGCGTCGTTTTTCCACTCCCGCTGCTGCCGACGAGCGCAACGATTTCGCCGGCGCGAATCGACAAATCAATGTCGGACACCGCCGGAATTCCATGCCCCTCGTAGTGGAACGTCACATCTTGAAACTCGATTGATCGTGTGATTCGCGGCAATTCCAACCGCCCGCGCTCCGCATCCTGTTCCGTGGGGAGATCCAGGACGTCAAAGACCCGTTCCGCCGCCGCCACCGCCTGCTGAATCGAATTGTTCGAGCCGGACAACTTGCGGATCGGCGTGAAGGCCATGAACATCGCCGTCAGGAATGAGAAGAAGGCCCCCGGCGTCATGGTTCCTTGAATCACCAGGTAGCCCCCGTACCAGACAATCACGGCGACGCCGAGCACTGCGATCACTTCCATGTAGGAGGAACCGATCGACCACACTTGATTGGATTTCAACGTCGTGGAGAGGAACGCTTGATTATTCGCCCTGAACCGCTCCGACTCGGCATCCTCACGGCAAAAGGCTTTGACGATGCGGATCCCGGCCAATGATTCCTGGATAGTGGACGCCATATCCCCCATCCGCTCCTGACCGCGGGTGGCAAGGTTGCGAAGCCGTTTCCCCACCCGAACCATCGTAAACGCCGCGAGCGGAATTACGATCAGCGACAACCCGGCCATCTGCCAATTCTGATAAAAGATCACCCCAAGCATCGCCAGAAACGTCAACCCGTTCAGAAACATATCTTTAAGCACGTTGGATACCGCATTGGCCATCACACTGACATCGCTTACCACACGGGAAACCAAGCGCCCGGACGTATTCGAGTCGTGGAACCCGATCGGCAATCGCATCAACCGATCAAACAGTCCCTGCCGAATATCGGTGATCACCTGGTTGCCAACATAGCTGATCAGATACGTTTGTCCGTAACTGAAGAGCGCTTTCAACACAGCGACACCGAACAGGGCGAGGGGCAACACCAACAGCAGCGTCTCATTTTTGTCGATGAAAATTCCGTCGAGGACGGGCCGAACGAGCCAGGCATAGGCAGCCGAAAGGGCTGCGACGAGTCCGGAGCAGAGGAAAGCTCCGATGAACCGGCCTCGATAAGGCCTCACGTAGCGAAGCAGTCGGAAAAAATGATCTACGCTCGACATTCTGCCAACACCACCTGCGCCGTTCGATGTGACGCGCCCGGCTCTCCGAGTGATTCTCGGACCTCCCGCAATCCCCGCTTCATCTCATCATAGACCGCCCGATCCCGCAAGAGACGAAGCGCCTCCTCCGTGATACGTTCGGCCGTCGCCTCACTCTGAATGAATTCCCGAACGACGGACCGGCCAGCTACAAGGTTCACCAATCCGATCCACTGCACCGTAATCAGCAGGCGACCAAGCCAGTACGTCAGCCACGGAACTTTGTACAGCAGGACCATCGGAGTCCCCACCACAGCTGCTTGCAGAGTCGCAGTACCCGAGGCCACGAGGAGCACATCAGAAGCGGCCATCACCTCGCTCGCCTGATCGGATGCAACCTGCACCGGCACGGGGCTGTGACGAAGATGCATCTGGAGCAGATTATCGTCAATCGACGAGGCCTGTGCCAGGAGAAATTGTGTTTTCGGGTTCGCCGCCATGAGTCGCTGTGCCGAATCCAGCAGAACCGGGAGCAAGCTTCTGACTTCACCGGCCCGACTTCCCGGAAGCAATCCGACGACAGGGCCGGCCTCATGCAGCCCGAACTTTGTCCGGAGCGCAGCTCGATCATACTGAGGCGCCACCGCATCGAGCAGCGGATGGCCGACGAAGGTACAACGGACTCCCGCCCGGCGATACAGGTCGTGCTCGAACGGGAGAATGACCACGACATGATCGACACGTCGCTGTATCCACTTTATCCGGCGAGGCCGCCAGGCCCAGATTTGCGGCGCAATATAATAGAGTACCCGGTGACCGGCGGCCTTGGCCACCCGGGCGAAGTGAAAATTGAGTCCCGGGTTGTCGATCAACACCACGAGATCCCATGGCTGCGATTTGAGCACCGTCCTGATCGCGCGAATGCGCCGGAGAACGGCGCCCAAGGCCGAAACCCCGATGAGACCCACCAAGTCCAGCTGCGGAACCCCCGGGACTAGGGCCACACCGGCAGCCCGCATCGCAGCCCCCCCGACGCCGACGAGTTCCGCCGTCGAATTCATCGCCATAATCGCTTTCGCCAAATTGGCCCCGTGAAGGTCTCCGCTGGCTTCGCCCGTCACAATCAGGATTCGTGGCATAAGGGCAACGGCCTCGCCGTGATCAGCTCCAGCGGATTCATCTTCGACCGGAAGGGTTGGCGTCGTCTGCAGATCCCAAAGTTCGATCCGGATTTCCATGACGTGAGGCAAAGGTCGCGATCGCCTGCAACACATCGTGCGCTACGTCGACAGCGGCCGCTCCGTCCTCGCCGGAGATCACCGGCTTCTTCCCTGTCCGAACGGCGTCCAGGAACGATTCGAGCTGGAGTTTCAACGGCTCTTCGTCCCCGCCTTGCACTTGTTCGATGACCACGGTCGGACGCTCGCCAGCCTTCGTCTGGCGCCTGCAAATCATCCCCTGACGTGTTTGAAAGTCCAGCGAGAGATACTGATCCGGCTGAAACACCCGCAGGCGGCGCATTTTATTGGTTGAGACCCGGCTCGCGGTAAAATTGGCGACGCAGCCGCTCCCGAACTGGATGCGCGCATTGGCGATGTCGACGGAGGCCGACAGCACCGCCACCCCGGCCGCGCGAATTTCTTCGACCGGCCCGGGATCGAAGGACAGGACGAGATCCAGGTCGTGAATCATCAAATCCAGCACTACGTCGACGTCCGTCCCCCGCTCACTGAACGAGCTGAGACGATGGCATTCGATGAAGACCGGCCGCCCGATGTGCGGCCGCATCACCTGCATCACAGGATTGAATCGTTCGCTATGCCCGACTTGCAGTCGGCAGCTGCGCCCCTTCGCGAGTTCCACGAGCTCGCGGGCTTCTTTGGGCATCACGGCGAGCGGCTTTTCGACCAACACATGTTTTCCCGCCAGCAGACACCGGCGTGCCACTTCATAATGTGCCGAGGTGGGAACCGCGATGCTCACGAGGTCAACCTGAGGCAACAATTCCTCGAGGTTCCGGAACAGACGCACGCCGTGGCGCTCCGCGACCACCTGCGCTCGTTCCGGCAACTGATCGACCACTCCGATCAGTTGGGACCCGGGAAGCGACGCATAAAGACGCGCATGATGCTGGCCCAGATGGCCGATTCCGACGACGCCCGCTCGTAACGGTGTCATATTCGGTCGCTCACTCGGGACTCGCGTCGAGCGATGCGATCCCGATGACGGTGATACCGGCCTGGCGCGCTTTCTCGAGCATGACCTCACGATCCAATAGCACGGTCTTGCCCGCCTCCAGCGCCAGCACCGACGCCTTGACCGACTGCATCACCTCGATCGTACGCGGCCCGACGGCGGGAAGATCAAAGCGTAAATCCTGTTGTGGCTTGGAACGTTTGACGACCACCGCTCCATCCTGTGCTAGTTCTCCGCCGCGCTTGATGGCTGCATCGGTACCTTCCACCGCTTCAACCGCCACCACGACACGGTCCTTGATCACCACACATTGCCCGATGTCGAGGCGTCCGATCTCGTGAGCGACTTCCCACCCGTAACGAATGTCGTCCCATTCCTTCTTCGTGGGGCCTTTCCTGGTCAAGGTTCCTTCTTCGACCAAGATCCCTTGAAGGCCGAACGTGGACTCGCGGATCGTGATCCCTTCCCGTTCCAATTCGGCGGCAATCTCGCGAAGGATGTCATCGTCTTTCCACAACGCCAGCTTGGCAGCCAGTGCCAGTGCTCGAAAATCCGGCCGCACCGTCGTAAAGACGTGCGTCTTCTTGATACCGCCCAACATGACGGCCTGGCTGATGTCGTCCTCCTTGAAGGCTTGAATGAGTTTGTTGAGTTGGCCGATCTTGATCCACTGAATCCGATCGACGTGATTGGCCAGCTCCGGCTCGGTTTCGCCTTCATGGGCGACCGCCGACACATGATAGCCGAGTTGTCTGGCGTTGGTGGCGAAGATGATGGGAAACCGGCCGTTGCCGGCGATGAGCCCGATGCGTTGCCCGCTGTTCGCGTAAGGCGGTCGAGACACCCCGCTTAATCCTCCTCATCCTCCCGATCACGCTCGACGGACCGGCAGATTCCGCGCTTGGTACCCTCCATGAACGCGACGACTGTCATGACGTCGGGTTGATCGACGAATTCCACCCTTGCCAATTTTGCGGCTTCCGCTGTCCGGTGCCCCGAGCGGAAGAGCAGATCGTACGCCCGTTTCAAGACTGCTACACGATCGGGAGAAAACCCGTGCCGGCGCAATCCAACAGAATTCAGGCCGTACATCCGTGCACGGTACCCTCCGGCCGCACGCATATAAGGAGGGAGATCCTGCCCGAGGGCACAACAACCGCCGACCATCGAATAGGCACCGACGCGGACGTATTGGTGAATCCCGCTCAGGCCTCCGATTATAGCGTGATCTCCGATCGTGATATGCCCTGCCAAACTGGCCGCGTTCGCCATGATGAGATGATTGCCGAGCCGACAGTCGTGAGCCACATGGACATAGGCCATCAAAAAATTCTTGTTTCCGACGGAGGTCACACCGCCTCCCTGTATCGTCCCTCGGTTGACCGTGACATATTCGCGGAAGATATTGTCGTCGCCGATCACAACCTTGGTCGGTTCGCCCTTATAACCCAAATGCTGCGGCGGTCCCCCGATCGACGCAAAAGGATAGATTTCGCAGCGTTCTCCGATCTCCGTCCATCCATCCAGACTCACGTGAGAGATCAGCCTCGTTCCCTTCCCGATCTTGACGTGCTCGCCGACGTGACAAAACGGTCCCACGACCACGTCGGCGGCTAATTCCGCCTTCGGATGCACGATGGCACTCGGATGAATCTGCACTCGATACCTCCCGTTCACGTTAATCATTATTCATTATTCGACGGTCGCCGATGTGTCGTGTACTTTCTCTTCACGATTTACGTTTAACGATTCACGTCACCAGCCTTCTCCTCCGTCACCATAGCCGTGATGCCCGCTTCGCACACCAGCTCCGTGCCGACAAATGCCTTTCCCTGCATCTTCCAAAATGGGACACGTTTTTTGACGAGGTCGATTTCAAACCGAATCTGGTCGCCGGGAACCACCGGCCTGCGAAATTTCGCGTTGTCGACCCCCGTCAAATACACCACCGGCCGGGCCACGTTCCCGAGTGATTTGAATGCGAGAATCCCACCGACCTGGGCCATCGCTTCAATGATCAAGACTCCCGGCATCACTGGACGCCCCGGGAAATGGCCTTGAAAGAACGGCTCATTGATCGTGACGTTCTTCATGCCCACAATGCGCCGATCGGGGTCCAACTCGTGGATTCGATCGACCAGCAAAAACGGAAACCGGTGCGGCAAGAGCGATTGGATTTCTGCCTGCTCCATCACAGCCATCGACAACGCCTCCTCACATGAATCAGTTCAACACGGTGTGATCAGCTTGCTTGGTTAGTTTCGTGAGCAACCGATAAGGCCACTCCAGACAACCAAACAAACCGGATAAACCAGATAGACCAAAGGGACCGTAGCCCTACTTGTTCTGTCGATCGAACTCCTTGATCACTTGCTCTGTAATATCGAGGCCCGGCTGGTGATAGATCACGATCCTGATCATGGCGTCGTTTCCGCGATCGATGATGGCGGTGTATCCCTCCCGTTGGGAGACGACCTGCGCCGCATCACTCACCTTCTTCGCGTATTCGGCGACCATCTCGCGCTGTTTCTGTTGAATCTCGCGGTTAAAGTCGGCCAACCGGCGTTGATAGGCTTCCAGCTTGGCTTGAAACTGGCCCTGCTTTTCCTGCTTGGCGGCGTCGCTCAGCTTGCTGTCCTGTATCGACTGTTCTAGTTCTTTCAACTCCTGATCGTCGGCATTGATGATTTTCTGCCTGGTCGAGGCGTAGGACTTGAGCTCTTCCAACGCACGTTTGCCGGCTTTCGATTTTTCGATCACAAGCTGTTGATCGATGATCGCAACCCTGATGGCCTCGGCCGCGACCGCCTGCGACATAATCACCAGCCACCATCCAATGACACCCAGCAACCAACCTCCCAGCCGTCGCCCCTTCATAGTCACTCCCTCCTTCAACTTCATGCCCCCGAGCCGGCTCTCCATCACGGATACTCGCGGTTGAATTCTTCGAGTACCTGCCCCGTAATGTCGATCGTCTCATCGTTGTAAAGGGTCGGTCCGCCCTTCCCCTTGTCGATCACCACCTGTAGACCAAGCCGTTTGGAGACCCTCCCGACAACGAGCTCCAGCTTGTCGCGAAATCCGTCCAGCACGTCTTTCTGTTTCTCCTGTACTTCACGGTTCAGTTCACTGACCTTACGTTCGTATTCGCCCATCCGCCGACGAAACTGATCCTCTCGTTCTTTCTTCGCCGTCGGACTCAGCACACTGGCCTGTTTGACGAAGTCCTCCTCCATGCGGCGGAGCTCTTTCTCCTCCAGCTCGATGAGGGCCTGCCGATTTTTCGAAAAGGCCGCCAAGGTATCCTTCACCCTTTTCCCCGCAGTGGTATCGTTAAACGCTCTTCCGGGGTCGACCACACCGATCTTTCCTTCAATGCGTGGCCCAGTACCGGCACATCCAGGCAGGGTCAATAGCCAGAACGCCAGGAGACAACCGGTCGCGAATCCTGTCGCGATCCCCTTGTTGCGTTGCCACAAGTCTCTGCACTCCACGAGTGTCAACTCCTTCGTCATCTTAGAACATCTGTCCCATCGTGAACTCGAAGACGCCTTTTCGCTCACCGGTGCGCGGCTCCAGATTGATACCGTAGGCTACCCGCAGCGGACCGAAGGGAGAGATCCATCGTCCTTCGATACCGGCCGCTTTTCGCAAATTGAGCGTGACCGACTCATCCTGGGCAAACCCTTTGCCATAGTCGAAGAAAATCACTCCGTTGAGCTTCGCCTCCGACGAAATCGTGAAGATGAAATCGTTATTGAAGATCAGCTGTTTGTTCGCCCCGAGCAGGGAGTATGTGGTCGGATTGACCGGTCCGGCTCGACCGAATGCGAATCCGCGCATGGTATTGATGCCTCCGACAAAAAAGAGCTCGGTGAGAGGAACAGGCTTATCCTTAATGCCTTCCGCATCCCCGTATCTTACTCGCAGCGAAAACCGCGTGTCGTACGGGAGGGGAGTATACTTGATTGCATCAAAGTAGTATTTGTAAAAATTGTTCGTCCCACCAAGATATGGCGTGCCGTAATCGACACCTCCGCCGATCCTCGTTCCCCTTCGGGGATCCAGGTAATAATCCCGGGTATCGCGAAACACCGAGGTGCGGAATCCGGTCGTAGTCTGATATCCCAGCTGCCGGCAGACAAAATTATTAAAAGTAACAGTACTAAGGCAGTAGTTGTTCGGATCTTGGTAGTCCAACTCCTCCGCCACGAGACTAATGCTGCCCGACACATACTCCGAGAGCCAGCGGCCAAAGGTAAGGCTCGCACCGAACTTCTTCTCGTAATAGGTGTTGTAGTTGGTATTACTTTTGTAGACGTCGATCTGCATCGAAGTTAACGAGTCGTTCAGATAGGGATTGCGGAACGTAATCAAACCCAACGTCCGCTGCTGACCCAACTGACCTCGGATACGCCCGAGGTAGCCGTTCCCGCCAAGATTTCCTTCCGTGATGTCGGCGATCGCCATCAATTTGTCGAGGGTGCTGAACCCGCCGCCGATGCTGAACTGTCCAGTCGCCTTTTCCTTGACGCGCACGTTGAGATCCACCTTGTCGGGCTCCACCTGCTGCGGAAGGATTTCCACCGTCTCGAAGAAATTCAGGTTGTTGAGTCGCTGAAAGCTCCGTTTGAGCGATGGCGTGTCGATCACGTCCTGCTCATCGACACGTATTTCACGCCGAATGACGTTGTCCTTCGTCTTGTCGTTACCGTTGATGTTGATTTGACGGATCCGCATCATCTCCCCTTCCTTAATATTAAAGATGATGCTGGCGGTCCGTTCTTCGGCGTTCTGGTTGACGTTGGGAACTACCTCTGCGAATGCATAGCCTTTGGCTCCGTAGAGATCGGTAATGCGCGTGATTTCATCGCGGATCTTGACCCGCTGAAAAATTTCACCCTCTTTAATGCTCAACCCATCGCGCAAGTCCGGCACTTCAAAGACCGTGTTCCCGCGAAAACCGACCTCGGACACGGTGAAGGGTTCGCCCTCCGAAATGGCAAATCTGACGGAGAACCATTTCTTATCCTCGCTGAGTTCGACCGAGGGGAGGCCGATCTGCGCGTTCAGGAACCCCTTGTTCAGCAGCACCTCGCGGACCCGCTCGACGTCATTCGTCAACTCCTCCCGCTTCAGAATACCGGCATCGGACACGAACGACGGCAACTTGAGCTGAGTAAAAAGCCCGTACCACGGAATCCATTCGCGCGTTGCCGTCACCTTGAACATTTCTTCTTTCGTCGCGGAATGCAATCCGTCGAACGTCACGGTCTTAATCCGAGCTTTATCGTTCTCTTTCACGAAGAACGTGAGTCGCTTCCGATCCTCGTCCAGAGTCTGAACGATGGGAATCACCCGTGCGTCATAGTATCCGTCTTCCTGGTACGCGAGACGGATTTTTTCAGCGCTCTCTTTCGCCTGCTGCTGATCCAGAAACGATTGGCTCTTGATGGTAATCTTTTCTTTCAACTTCTCGTCGCTCAACTCCTCATTTCCGTCGAACACGATTTCCGTGATGAAGGGTTTTTCATGGACCAGAAACGTGACCGCCATGCCGCCGGGCACGGATTCGGTTTCCACCTGCACGTCTTCAAAATAGCCCATGTCGTACAGGATTTTGATCTGCCCGCGGACGCGTTCCGGCGTGTAGAGATCCCCCGCTTTGAGCGTCAGTCGCCCGGTGATCGCCGGCAATTCGATCCGTTTATTCCCGCGAATCTCAATCGATTTGACGGTCGTGCCGGTTTGCTGTGCCCCCGCGTGAAGTACAAATCCGATCATGCAGACTGTCGTCATCACGACCAGGAGCCACCCGGGACCGAACGCATGCACTAGCTCCTTCACAGAGTCCCGTTCTCCCAGATCATCCAACACGACGAGCGCGATAGCATGGTTGAGCCTGTGCGAGCGAGACACCACCCCCTGCGTCGGCCGTCCGGCTGCCGGCACAGGGGACCGGGAGCGTACGATGAGGGCCCGAACGGAGGTTGCGGACGTGAGATCCATACGAGCTAAACGCACTCGCGCCAGCGACGGATCAGAGCGTGTCAAACTCTTAAATTATATGAAGGGGGTTTTTCAATGTAAAGGTGTTTTGGTCTGCGATGACGTTCGGCTTCACGTCACGACGACTTCGTGCATTCCTTGACTTCCCCTACCCCATCACATAGTATCGCATCATGTCTTTGCTCAACGTCCGCAAGGCCGTCTTACCCGCCGCCGGGCTCGGTACGCGCTTTCTCCCTGCCACCAAGGCGTCTCCCAAAGAAATGCTGCCGCTCGTCGACAAACCACTGATCCAATATGCGGTTGAGGAAGCCGTCGCCTCCGGGATCGAGGACATCATCATCGTCACCGGGCGAGGCAAGCGCGCGATCGAAGACCACTTCGATCGGTCGGTGGAGCTGGAAGAAAATCTCAAAGGCAACGGAAAAGCCCAACTCCTCAGTCAGATCCGTCACATATCGAGCCTCGCGAACTTCTGTTACGTCCGTCAAACGGAAGCCCTCGGGCTCGGCCATGCGGTTCTCTGCGCACAACATCTGATTGGTGACGAACCGTTCGCCGTCATTCTGGGCGATGAAATTATCGATGCCCCGGTGCCGGGCCTCGCTCAGCTGATTCATACCTACAAGAAGAAAAACGGCGCGGTACTGGGGGTGCAGGAAGTCCCGCTCCATGACGTGAATCACTATGGAATCGTGTCGCCGAAGACCTTGCGGGAAGGACTCTATCAGGTGCAGGATCTCGTGGAGAAGCCGGCCCCGGCTGACGCTCCTTCAAATCTGGCGGTGATCGGCCGGTACGTGCTGCCGCCGGAGATTTTCCCCATTCTCAGGAAAACGAAACCGGGCAAGGGGGGAGAGATTCAATTGACCGACGCGCTCAAGGAACTTGCCAGAAAATCTCCTATGTATGCGCTGGAAATCAAGGGACAGCGCTATGACGCAGGCAACAAGCTCGGATTTCTCATCGCAACGGTCGAGTTCGCCTTGAAAAATCCTTCCCTAGGACACGATTTCGGCGACTATCTGCGGGAACGGCTTCGGTCAGACGGAACGCGGCGCCGGGCGCGGTGATATCACGCATCTTCTGCACCTCTTCACGCATGACGGACACTCCAGTCAACGTGATTCAACCGTCGTAACAGGAACAGATTTTCCATGAGCGAATCCATCGAACAAGATTTGCAGCCTCCGCAAAACATCGAGATCCCAGAGCAGCTTCCGCTCCTGCCCGTCCGCGATATCGTGGTCTTCCCTTACATGGTGCTGCCGCTGTTCGTCGGCCGCGAGATGTCGATCAAGGCCATCGAGGCTGCGCTCGCCGGGAACCGGATGATTTTTCTGGCGACGCAAAAGGCCCTGGACGTGGAGAATCCCCAGCCGAGCGACATCCATACGATCGGCACCGTCGGCATCATCATGCGGATGCTGAAATTGCCGGATGAGCGGATCAAGATTCTGGTGCAGGGTCTCTCCAAAGCCAAGATCGCCGACTACATCCAAACCGACCCCTACTACTCGGTCCGCATCGACAAGATCACGGAGGGCAAGGCCACCGGGTCGACCCTCGAGACTGAGGCCGTCATGCGGACGGTCAAAGAACAGATCGAGCGGATCGTGAGCCTCGGCAAGGTCCTGATCCCGGACGTCATGGTGGTGATCGAGAACCTTGAAGAGCCAGGCCGTCTGGCCGACATGGTGGCGTCCAATCTCGGCCTGAAGGTCGAAGTGACGCAGTCGGTGCTGGAGATCACGGATCCGATCAAACGGCTCCGTCAGGTCAGTGAAATCCTTGCGAAGGAAATTGACGTCCTCTCCATGCAGCAAAAGATCCAGGCCCAGGCGAAGGGCGAGATGGACAAGACCCAGCGAGAATACTTCCTTCGTGAGCAGCTCAAAGCGATTCAGAAGGAACTCGGCGATCTCGACGAACGGGCGGAGGAAGTTGCGGAATTCCGCAAGCGTATCAAAGACGCCAAAATGCCGGAGAAAGTGCTGAAAGAGACGGAGAAGCAGATCAAGCGACTCGAAAAGATGCATCCGGACACGGCCGAATCGGCGACCGTCCGCACGTATCTTGAGTGGATGGTGGAACTCCCCTGGTCGAAAAAGTCCAAGGACAATCTCGACCTGAAGGCCGCGCACAAGGTGCTGAACGAAGACCACTACGATCTCGAAAAGGTCAAGGAGCGGATTCTCGAGTACCTCGCCGTCCGGAAGCTGAAAGAAAAGATGAAAGGTCCGATTCTCTGCTTCGTCGGCCCCCCCGGCGTCGGCAAGACGTCACTGGGGAAATCGATCGCGCGGGCACTCGGACGTGAATTCGTCCGCATCAGCCTCGGCGGCGTCCGAGACGAGGCGGAAATCCGCGGCCACCGACGCACTTACGTCGGGGCCCTCCCGGGCCGGATCATCCAAGGGATCAAACAAGCGGGCACTCACAACCCGGTCTTCATGCTCGATGAAGTCGACAAGGTGGGCATGGACTTCCGCGGAGACCCATCGGCGGCGTTGCTCGAAGTGCTCGACCCGGAGCAGAACAATTCCTTCACCGATCATTATCTGGGGGTCCCGTTCGACCTCACGGAAGTCATGTTCATCACGACGGCCAACCTGATCGATCCCATTCTGCCCGCGTTACGCGACCGGATGGAGATCATCGAAATCCCCGGCTACACGGAAGAAGAAAAACTGGGCATCGCACAGAAGTACCTGATTCCCCGTCAGCTGGAGGAACACGGGATCACGCAGAAACATGTCCAGATTGCCGAGCAGGCGATCCGCCAGATCATCGCCCACTACACCAGAGAAGCCGGCGTGCGGAATCTGGAGCGGGAAATTGCCAATATCATGCGCAAGGTCGCGAAAAAAGTCGCCGAGGGCAAGGGCCTCGGTTTCCCGGTCAACCAGGCCAATCTGCACAAGTACCTCGGCGTGCCGAAGTTCGTGCCCGAATCGGAACTGGAGAAAGACGAGATCGGCGTGGCCACGGGACTCGCATGGACGGAGTCTGGAGGCGACGTCCTCTATATCGAAGCGACCGGCATGAAGGGGAAGGGGCAATTGACCCTCACGGGCCATCTCGGGGACGTGATGAAGGAATCGGCCCAAGCTGCCTTGAGCTACGTCCGGTCACGAGAAAAATCTCTCGGCATCAATCCGGACATGTTTACGAAGCAAGATCTGCACATTCACGTGCCGGCCGGCGCGATTCCGAAAGACGGCCCGTCCGCCGGCATTACCATGGCAACAGCCATCGCCTCGGCCCTGTCGCAGATCCCTGCCCGGCGTGACCTGGCCATGACCGGTGAGATCACGCTCAGGGGCCGCGTCCTTCCCATCGGAGGCCTGAAAGAAAAAATCCTGGCCGCGAAACGCGCGAAGCTGTCCATAGTCATTCTGCCGAAACGAAACAAGAAGGATCTCGATGAGATTCCCAAACATCTGCTGAAAGGCATCCAGCTGGCCTTCGCCGACACCATGGACGACGTGATGAAGATCGCACTCCGGCGACCTTCCAAAGCCAGTCGCTCAGGGAAGAAGACCCAGGCCCCGCAGCACGCACGCCAGCCCGGGCCTCCCGCCAAACGTCCCGGCCGTGCCGCCAGACCGGCGCAGACACAGGCCACGATCACGGCCGCGCCGATTTCACGTCTACGCTAGAATGTATTCCCCGAGCGGGCGGAAGGCTCCTCGCACCATGCGCGAATTCTCCCTTATCGCGGAGTTGCATCGTCGCTACGGCAAGGGACATTCCTCCATCATCCGCGGTATCGGCGACGATACCGCCGTCGTGCGCGCTGCCTCGGGATCGTGGAGTCTGCTCACCACCGACCTCCTGGTTGAAGGTATCCACTTCGACCGTCACACCGCTTCGTTCTCCGAGATCGGCTATCGGGCTGCTGTGGCCAACCTCAGCGACATCGCCGCAATGGGCGGGACACCGCAATATCTGCTGATCGCCCTTGCCGTTCCCTCAGGTGGGACCAGGGCGCAGGTGCATCAACTCTATCGCGGCATGATGGCGGCCTGCCGGCCTCATGGAGTCCGCCTCATCGGCGGAGACACTTCGGCCTCGAAAAGCGGATGGTTCCTGAGTCTCGCTCTTATCGGAACGGTCGCGCCTCGCCGGGCGTTACTTCGAAAGGGAGCACAAGCCGGCGATCTGCTCTATGTCACCGGCACTCTCGGCGATGCGTCGATCGGGCTCACGCTCTTGAACGAAGCGGCCTCGCGCCGGTACCGGCGCGGCAAGCGCGGCACTCTGTCCCGAACACACAAACAGTTCTTGATCCAGCGGCATCTGCACCCGACCGCCCGCGTGAAGGAAGGACGATGGCTCAGTGCGGGACGACTGGCGACGGCGGCGATCGATCTTTCCGACGGATTATCCGGCGATCTCCACCATCTGTGTGACGAAAGCCGCGTGGGAGTCGAGGTGAATCTCGCAGCCATTCCCTTGTCGCCAGCCTGCCGAGCCTACGCGCAGGGTCGACGGCTCAATCCGACCGCGGTCGCCTTAGCCGGCGGTGAGGATTACGAGCTCCTCTTCACTGTCGCACCACGGCATCAGGCGAGGCTCGAGCGCGAAGCGAAGCGGCTGGGATTTCGCATCACCAACATCGGGACGATTCGACCGGCACGGCTGGGCATGCACGCACGGTCTTCGAAGAGAGGGTCCCGCCCCTTGCCGGTCACCAGTTACGAACACTTCATATAAACCAGTCCCAGATTGACCGTGGCTGCCATTCCATCAATTCGCACCTTGCTCCGGCACATCCTCCATCTCCGCGAATCACCGCAGCGGACCGCGGTGGCCTTCGCGGTCGGAGTCTGGATCGCCTTCTGTCCGCTTTACGGATTCCATACGATCCTCGTCGGTCTTTGCACGTTCGTCTTTGGCCTCAACTTTCTCGCCTTGTTTGCCGGTGCATCCATCAACAATCCCTGGACCCTTGTCCCGTTCCTCGGCGCCACGTACTGGACCGGTGCAGTCCTCTTGGGCCGGTCTGACACCCCGGCTTTCGATTGGCACGACCTGAGTTTTTCCGCCATCTACGAGCAGGTCATGCCCTATGCGGTCCCCTTCGCCGTCGGCGGATTCGTCCTCAGCTTCATCGGGGCAGCCCTCTCCTATCCAGTGGCCCACTATCTCATCAGCAAGTATCGCCACGCACATCCGATTCCTCCGGAAGAGCCATTGCCGCCTCATGATCCGCTGGGCTAAGATGGATGTGCGGCATCGGTATGCAGCCATCCGATCATCCATCCAACGCGCCCTATGACGGCTCGGCGCTCATCGCCGATCCGATTCACCACTACGTCTCGTTCACCGTCCCCTACGCCAACCCGGACCAGCATGAACAGACCGAAAAAGATCTGATCGATTCGCCTTGGGTGCAGCGACTCCGCTACATCTATCAACTCCAAAGCGCCCGCTGGGTCTATCCCTCGGCGGAACACAGCCGCTTCGTCCATTCACTCGGCACCATGCACGTGGCGGGCCGGTTCGCCCGCCATCTCTATCCCTTCCTCAAAAAGGCGGCCAAGGACGTCCCCTCCGCCAACTATGTCGAAGAATTCCTCCGCATCACCGCGCTCGTGCACGATATCGGCCACGGCCCCTTCTGTCACTTTTTCGACGACAACTATCTGCACGCGCTGCACTCCAGCCATGAAAAACTCGGGCAGATCATCATCCGCGAGCATCTCGGATCGACCATTCGCAAGATTCGGCGCAGTCCCTCAGGCCCCTTCGCGAAGGGCGAGGAATTAGACCCTGATCAGATCGCCCACGTGATCCTGAAGGAAAAGAGCAAAGACAACTCGCGCATCCCCCGCTGGCTGAACATGCTCCAGCCGGTGATTTCCGGAAGCTACACCGCGGACAACCTCGACTATGTCCTGCGCGATTCCTACATGTGCGGCGTCGCCGTCGGTCCCGTGGATCTCAGCCGCCTCATTCACTACACGATCATCACCGACAAGGGCTTCACGATTCACAAGACCGGCCTCCCCGCGCTGCAGATGTTTCTCAACACCCGCATGTATCTGTACTCGAACGTCTATTTCCACCGGACGACGAGGGCTATCGACATTCACTTGCGCGACATCTTCGGCGACACGATGAAGCTGCTCTTCCCCCACGACCCACGCAAGAAGATGGATGAGTACATCACGCTGACCGACTGGTCGCTCCTGGAACAGGTGCGGAACTGGAAGACCTCGCGCCATGCGGCGGAACGGCGGTTGGGCGACGAATGGTCGCGCATCCTCGGCCGCGACATCAAATGGAAGATGGCCTACAGTACGGTGCTCAAGGAAAAGGGGCAGGAGCGGGGGATGGATTTCCCCAGCCACGAGCATTTTGAAAAGCAGATCAGGAAGGAACTGTCGGCTCCGTTGCAGAAGACCGCCTTCCGCGTCGACATGGCACCGCTCGATCCCCGACCGGACCCGAAGGATCGCCGCGGCAATCCTCTTTACGTCTACGACCCAGGGACCAAAGGAGTCTCGACCGATCCGCTCGAAGAATTTCTGGATCTTCTTCCCACCAGGCTCATCCAGTTCCGCATCTATACCCTCGGCCACGAACAGGACGCCGCCCTCTCCCGCGCTGCCGCCACTGTCCTCAATAAAACGCCCTCAAGTCTCGAGACGAACTTCTAGCGAACGCGGCGCGCTGTGCCGGAACGCCTCGCTTCCGGGCTTCTCGCTCTTCCTCTGATAAATTGAGAATAAGCTGACAATCGGAAAAGTCGTTGAGATACTGGTGGGAGCCATGTGGGCTCACGACACCACGCCGCACGGCCATAGGAGGGGATCATGAAGACCTGGACCTTGCTCCTGTTCCTCACACTCTGGTGCTCCTGGCAGCCCTCTGTCCTGGCGCAAACGCCGATCGGCGCACAGAAGCAGGCCGACATCCTAAAATTGATGAGCGAGCTGCCGCCGGATGTGATGGTGAAAATTCAGCAGCTCGGAAAGATTCTGCAACAAGACCTGAAAGAAGGGAAGCTGACATAGGAGCAGATCCAGGAGGAATTGACGGCGGGCAATCTGGAGCAAAAGTTACGAGCCCTCAACCCCGAGGCCGGTCCCCTGCTCGACGATATTGCCCAGACGATGAAAAACCACCCCAACGCCGAAAACCTGCCGCATATCCTCGACGGCCTGACGGGACCTGCCAGGTAAGACCGGCCCGACTACCGCGCGATCTCATAAATTAATGTGACCGTCGCCTCAACCCTCATCTCCCCGGATGAGATGGGGACTTCACCGCCCGCCCCTTCCATGGCAGCCATGGCTCGGCCGACACGAGGCATGGGGGCGACGACGTGGGTGCCTTCCGTCACGTTCACGAGCCGGCCGAGTTTCACATTCACCGCTTCGCTCAACGCCGTCGCCTTCTCGCGCGCCTTGCCGGCTGCGATCTTCAGCGCGTTGAGGCGCGCCTGTTGTTCATCCCGCAAGGCCCATCGCAATCCTTGAAAGTGGTTGGCGCCAGCTGACAAGGATTCTTCGATCACGGACGCCACCTTGTCGATTTCGCGCACTTCGACCGTCAAGGTGTTACTGACGGTGTACCCGACGATCTCCGGCGGCGCTGGGGAAGCGTCGGCAGACCGTCGGGATGTCGACTTGTACTGAGGTGACACGGTAAATGCGGAGGTTTGGATGCGTTCCTTCTCAATCTTCAACTCTTTGAGACGCTCCAAGACTTTTTGGATCACGGCAGAGTTCTGGCGCTGCGCCTCCGCCAGCGACCTGCCCGCCGAATCCATCCCCACAGTCACGAACGCCGAATCAGGAGCAGCCGTCACGCTGCCGGTCCCAACCACGGTCAGAGTCGGTATCTCCGGTGTTGTGCTGTCAGCACTCCACACGCCGCCCGGCACAGCTAGGAGAGCAATGACGAAAGCAATCAATGGCATGCGCGGCATGGTCGTCCCCCCCATAGGCGAAAACCACTTACTCTCTCTTTTCACAGTCTTAGTATTGCCGAAGGCTAGGCTGTCCGCTGGGAGGTGTCAAGAAGGAAGGCGAGAGGGAGGGAAGGCAAACTGTGTTCGACGCGCGCATTCGAGGATCAACCAGGCGGCCCTGCAAAGAGATAATTAGGCAGGCTTGGAAGGACTATAAGCGGTGTTTGTGCGGGAAAAGGCGCATCTCTTGGTTCACCAGGGTTGGGATGGAGAGAAGGCTGCGCGCACTTGAGGATTGGCTGAAAGCCGTCCCAACCAAGGAGGGGTGGGAGCGAGGCCAACCACCACGGAACAAAAGGAGACCCCTGACTCTTTTGGTTCACTTCAACTTGCCGACGAATTGTTGTTTCATGTATTTATATCGACCCATGATGTTTTCTCTCGCAAGCCTTGATCCTCGCGACTTCCTCCCATACTACCTGGCCCAGATGAAACCTGGGGGCAGGTAACACCGACTGATATTAGGAATTATGAAGCTTGTTGTCTGGATTATTCTAGTTGCGACAACAGTCTGTGCGGGTGCCGCCATCGCCGAACCCTTCGCCACCCATACCGATGTGGAATTGCGGGTCGGCGAGGAATGGCTGTGCGGGACATGCGACCCGCACCGAGCCAGGACGACCGTGCAAATTTTTGCTGACCGATTGTTCCCGATCAAGCCCATTGGGAACGGCATGCTTGAGGTCGGACCCTACCTCAAGGGAGCACTCCTTGACGGCGGCCATGTACCGCAGATTGCGGGAGGGGCTCTCGTGGGATATCGGTTCGACAGATATGAAGTACTGGTGAACCTTGGAGTCGCCTATGCGGCCGACAAGATCGGGAGTCCAAACTCTCCAGGTTCTTCGGATTCGAGCCAGACCAATCTGACGTATGACCTCGGCATTTCATTGAGGTATGACATCAATCAATATTATGTCTCAGTCGGCTACAACCACAATTCCAATGGAGAAGATTACGGACTGAATATTTTAGGGAGTAAGGAACACAATCCTGGAATCGACGCGATATATGTCGGTGTTGGCGTTCATTTCTAGCAAGAACTCAACGGCTTTCTGTTGTTGCCCTACCTTACTGGGTGACACAGGGCGAGGAGACCGGAAGAGAAATTCGAGATGAGCACAGAGGAATATTTATAAGGTAGCTGGCTGGTATCCAAGGGAGGGAGTGGGCGCGAACTGGGTGTCCGAGACGCGACTGGCGAAGAAGTCGATCACGTGAGAGACGACAGCGCGCTTCTGTTTGTCCACTGTAATCACGTGATAACAGTCATCCAACAAGATGAGCTGTTTCTCGCTCGATGCAATTTCGTCGTGGACGATGGACGCATTCCGAGGGCTGGTCATGTCATCCTCCCGCGCCTGGAGAATCAACGTCGGTGCGGCAACATGTCGTAAGCGTGATCGGACTCGCGTGATCAGGCGATCGATCTCGGTGAGCGTCCTCAACGGGAAGATTGGATACCCCTTTGAGGCGGCCGCAGGAACAAAGTCCTCGTTGCCACTACTTCCCTTGCCGCGACGCGTCCGATACGCCCACCAGTCACTCAGCGCCTCTCGTAGGATCACAAGCGGACGGTAGGCCGCACGCACCCGTGCCTGAACCACCTCATCTTTGATGCCAAACGGAGGCCCATCGATATGAAAGAGGAAGTGTTGGAGCGAGAGCGGGACTACCTTCATGGCCAGGGGAAGAATGGCATGTGACCAGGGAGTATTCCAACCATCGTACACAAAGGTGGGCGAGAGAACCACGACGCCATCAACGTCAACAATCGTGGACGCCTCTAACGCCAAGAGCGCCCCTGCACTCAGACCCGCGACAAAAACATATTGGTACCGATCTCGCGCATACGCGAGTTGCTTTTCCACATGACCACGCCAGTCACCCTCACTCGCGATCACTAGATCCCGGAGTCTCCTGCAGTGTCCGGGCAACGTCGTGGCATACACATCCCATCCGTGCCGTGCGAGTTCCTTGCCCACATAGTGCATCTCAGCCGGCGTCCCAGTGACGCCGTGGATCAGATAGACCAGCACATTCGACCCCGTGTGGATGGCGAAATCAGTCTTCTGCCGATCCACCATGTCATCCAACAGTCCGGACCGTTTCAGTCGGTGCGATCCCATCACGCCTCAGAACAGGTTGTGAAAAGGTGGTCAAGCAGTTCGATTCCGAGGTCGATTTCGGATCTCGTGATATCCAGAGAAGGCGCAAGGGTAAAGACATTCTTGTAATGTCCGCCGATGTCCAGGACCAACCCCATCGGACCACGGGATGATGGAATCTCACCGGCAAGCCCCGCCTCAAAGATCCGGTCGGCGAGGGCTTTATCGGGAGTAAACCGGTCGGGCCTGGTCACCTCGATTCGGAGAGCCAGCCCTAACCCCGACACGTCCCCGATCGTCGTATGACGTTGCTTGAGTTCTTTCAGCTGACTCAGAAAATACGCTCCCGATTCTGCGACCTTGTCTTCGTAATTCTGCTGTTCGATCCACTGCAGTGTCGCCAATGAGGCGGCGGTGCCCAATGGATTGGACGAAAAGGTGGAATGCGTCGAGCCCGGCGGGAATTTCTGCGGAGAGATCAGCGGTTCCTCCGCCCAAAGCCCGGAGATGGGATTCAGCCCATTGGTCATGGCTTTTCCAAAGACGACGACATTGGGCTGCACCCCAAAGTGTTCGATCGCCCAGAATTTTCCGGTCCTGAAAAATCCCATCTGGATTTCATCGTCCACCAGGAGAATTTTGCGGTCATGGAGAATTTTTTGGAGCCGTGAAAAATACTCGGGCGGCGGGATAATGTACCCTCCCGTAGCCTGAACCGGCTCGACATAAAATGCCACAAACTCCGGCTCATTGGCCCTCGAGTCCCAGAAAGAGTTGTACTCGGTTTCAAACAATCGCTCGACCTGGTTGACACAATAATACTCGCAGGAGTCGAGCTTCTTCCCGTAGGGACAGCGGTAACAGTAGGGATACGGCACGAAATGCGCACGATTCGAGAAGTGGCCAAAACGCCGGCGGTAGCGATAACTGGAAGTGATTTCGGATGCCCCCAACGTCCGGCCATGATAGCCACCCATGAACGCCATGAACAGACTCTTCCCCGTGGCGTTGCGCACGAGCTTCATCGAATCCTCAATCGCCTGTGCACCCCCCACGTTGAATTGGATTCGCCCCTCTACATGAAATGCGCGTAGACACTCTTTCGCCAGCTTCTCGGCCACGAGCACTTTTTCTTCGTGTAGATACTGGCAAGCCAATTGGGGGAGTTGATCCAGCTGCGATTTGACAGCATCGACGATACTTTTGTTCCGATAGCCGAAATTAACCGCCGAGTACCACATCTGAAGGTCGAGAAAGGGTTTGTCGTCCCGGTCGTAAAGGAAACTCCCTTCACAGCCTTGAAAGAATTTGGGGACCAGTGAATAGTGCACGGTGTCCCCGTATGAGCAGTACTTCGCCTCTTTCTCGCGGAGTTCTTGCTCGCTGACATGGATCATGGGCAAAGGTTTCATGCGATGCGAGCCTCCTGTGGGAACAGATATTCAGACACTTCGGCCAGCGTCTCAAACGGGATGCACAGGATGCCGTTGAGTCGGCACCAATCCTGGAGCTTTCCCTTGGCAAACACGGTCTGCATTCTGGCGGAGACGCACTGATCTGACCGGCCGTCCCCGATATATACCGGGTAAGTCGCCGCGGGAGCTGACTGACGGGTCAACGAGCACTTACAGGTCCCCGCCCCGCTTTCACAATTGTCCGCTGCGAAGGGAAAACTGAGCGTGGGATGTCCCTGGTCATCCCAGCGGAGGTGGTTCGAAAACACCGGGAGGTGCAACAGACCATGCCGACGAAGGACCGCCTCCACAAGGAGATCGATTCCATCGCTGACAATCGTGAGTGGCACTCCATGTTGGGCACAACAACGGTCCAGCGCGAAAATGCCTTCGTCGATAGGAAGATCCGCTGCAAATTGCACGAGGGTCTCTCGATCAGCCTGAATCAGCTCGACCTGACGGGCGAGGCACTCCTGGCTCGTGATCTCGCCTCTCACCCAGCGCTCTTCCCATTCTCGCCAGGCTGGCAAGGCGAATGCTTCGAGCACAGCGTCTGTGGCATCGAGGCGAGTGATCGTGCCATCGAAGTCACAAAACACCTCCGTTCTCGTAATGCGATTGCGCCGACCGAAGTCGATGCGCCTGGCGACTTGATTGTTCAACAAATCGTGACTCCTTCCTTTCCAAAAAGGGAGCAAGTGACCGAATTCGGACATTGATGTCTCCTGACTACCGCTCACGAAGATCCCCTCACCTTTCGCTGAGGGAGGAACGGTTCGAAACAGTGCTTTTGCCCAAGACATTCTGTCAGGCGTGTCTCAAGGCACAGATGGGGTGTCGAGAGACACAACGTCCAGGTCGCGTAACGGACGAACCCAACCAGGTAAGAGAGGCGGAGGAGGCCTGGAAGTGAGTGATTCTGAAATTGGGTAGTAGGACAGGAGGGGTACTCCTGCCTGAAGACTGGCTTGTGCGTTGACATCTGGCGCTAACAGGCGACCTCGTATGCCAGAGTTTGCTTCGTCAACAGCAACCAAATGAGAAGCTTTATCAATGATAGTTCGAGCATCTTCCTCATCAATGGTATTTTCTTGTGCGTAATGGGTCGGGGTGAAGTCGCCATAGTAGACAACATCAACCAGATATGGCAGTAGAAGGAAGGCGAGGACCAGGATGATACCGCTGCCTGGTCGAAGGGTTCTTACATGCTGAAGCAGACTAGGCACCACAAAATAACACCTTGAGTACAATCAGGAAGTCAGGCAGGGCCTCAGGGAGAAGATACTGAGACATACATATTTCTGGTTCACAAGTAACAGGTACCCTGCGCAATGTCAAGGATTTGGGAATTATTTTCAAGTACGGCTGCGATGTGTTCGGCGTTCTATACAGAACCTTCCGGGCAGGAAATCCATCTTGAGCCGGGCTGAAAATGGATCATCATTCGAAGCGATTCAGCGGGTGGCTGGGTGGCTCTGATTGATCTAGTTTGTTTGGTTCATGTGGCCGGTCTCGTTCCTTTGGTTCGAGAAACGAAATAAACCCTCCTCTTGTCTTTCATGGCCTCATGAACAACTCAGTTGGTTGTATCCGTCAGCGGAATGATTGGTTCAGATGCGCAATCGCGACCGACAGCGCTTGATCGAGAGCGGTGTGTAGCGCGGGCTGCAGCTCATAGTCGCTGGCGTAGTCGCTCCAGTCGCCCGAGGGGGGGACCGGCATGGTAGTGACGATGTCGTGATACAGCACCTCGCCGGTCTCCACCGAAATGATCTTGCTCGAGACGACCAAGGGCGGCATCTTCTGGTAGAAGCGTGCCAGCATCCGCTCCCTCCAACTCGGTACGTTGATCCGAAACAGGACCATGCTATCCGCGCCGAGCCACCTCCCGATACGGACCGCGCTGTCGTCCCCAACGCGGCCGGAGACCTGCAATCGCTGTTCATCCGTCAGCGGATCCATGTTGCGCCGGTCGAGAATCTTGATCCACAAGCGCTGCTGCTTCAGCTGGAACGTCGCTTGCTCAAGCCGGCTGTACCCGTACGCCTCGTCCCGCTCCGACGTGCTGGGATACCACACGGCTAAGCGCCGGACATGTTGCGGGACCGGAACACTCATCGTCGTCAGATTTGTTGAGGTGTGATCGACAGCGGCGTATGGCGTAGGCCGGCAGGCCGTCTGCATCGGAAGGCTGAACATCGCAGCGGTAGCGGAGACGAGCACCAACGGTGTCTTGCGAGGGCTGGCTGACATAGCGCGATGGTACGAGCAGACAACGCGAACCACTATCCTACGGAGGGGGCAGGCGCTGCTACCTTAGGTGCAGAGGGGACGGGCGCTGAGTGAAAGAACTCGCATGAAGTCGCCGGCTTCGAAGATTCTCCTCCCTGGCTGTTCGCGATCAGGGGACACCGGTCGAGCCTGCATTCAAGGTCGTAGAGGGTTTCACCGATGGAAACCGGTCCTGACACGATTTTCTTTCCACGCCACCTTTCCCCTTTCTAAGGACCGGGGATGACCTATCATTTTTCCAGTCGCCGTGATGAACAGGGGGAACCGCTATGCGATGCGTCGAATGTTTCTTTGAGAACCAGAGCGGGGCCCGTCGGTGCAGGATCTGTGGCGCCACCCTCCCCGAAGACACGGAGCCTTCCTCGTCAGAGACGCAGGCGCGCGAAGTGCCATGCCGTCGAGGAGGGTTCTTCTCCTTCGAGACGCTGATCACCCCGGCCTGCATCCTCGTGGCCTATGTCATCGGCGCAGCGGTCATCACCCTGGCCGGGCTGCTCATGGTTGCCCTAGTCCTCACCGGCCTGGCTCCGGAGTACACAGACACGAACCGAGACGCGTTGCTCGTCGGAGGGCTGACAGTCCTGGGTATCGGCAACCTCCTCTGGAGGATGTTGTGTGAGATGGTGATGCTGGTCTTTCGCATTCATGAGGTGCTGGCGGACCTGGCCGACAAAGCGCGTGCGCTCATTGGACTGTTGGCGACAAGAAAGGGAACCTAGATCACCGGCCCTGCGGCCAAGTCCTGGCGATTCTTGGAGGAGCGGGCACGGGGTTCGGAACACTTGGCTACCTGCGAAGAGGGGACGTAAGCGTTGGTTGGGCGGCCAACCGACCCGAAGATACGTGGCGTTTCTCCGAGCCGACCTTACATCCCCTACAACTGCGAGTAGCCACGAATTGGCTCTGATCAATGGTTTACACGTACATTGACGGCGGTCCTGGCACTGGTTGTTCTCTCCCCCGGTCGACGGGTAGGCACGAGCTATACTGGTATTAAGACCTCCTCGCAACCGCCTAGACAGGAGGGCCGGTACATGAAGCCGATCCTGTTTCACGACATCGACGGTGTGCTGTTCGGCGAATATGACGGCGGGTTCCAGTTGC